>Ga0153940_1000092_pt1 | contig 57485 bp, 56 predicted proteins | sample TSNJ024MetaG_FD_104736 | JGI IMG/M metagenome (GOLD analysis project Ga0153940, IMG submission 104736) | Attine ant fungus gardens microbial communities from New Jersey, USA - TSNJ024 MetaG | ecosystem: Host-associated > Fungi > Mycelium > Unclassified | place: USA: New Jersey, Brendan T. Byrne... | reverse complement strand
TTATTATCAGTCCAGATTTACTTGAAAACAAAATAAAGGACGGAGCTGGACTGCTCAATCCTTTAAATTATTATCTAAGAAAAGTTGGAATATAAGTTGTAGAGCCGTATACGAGACCCGTACGTACGGTTCAAGGTAGAGGGAAATAATTCTTAGCAATTATTTCTCTACTCTATTATGATTCACCTTCCCAAAAGAAAAGGAGGCACCAATGACAGGATTCAGCACCTTATGCTATATTGAAAAAGACGATAAGTACCTCATGCTCCACCGCACCGTTAAGAAGAACGATGTAAATAAAGACAAATGGATTGGCGTAGGCGGTCATTTTGAAGCGGATGAAAGTCCGGAAGAGTGCCTTATGCGGGAGGTAAAAGAAGAAACTGGATATACTCTGACATCCTATCATTTCAGAGGTCTTGTCACCTTTATTTCTGGAACCGGCGTTACTGAATACATGTGTTTATTCACCGCTGACGGCTTTACCGGCAAAGAGATTGTTTGTGATGAAGGCGAGCTGGTCTGGATCGATAAAAAAGAAATCGAACAACTTCAAATATGGGAAGGTGATAAGATATTCTTCCGGCTGATTGCACAAGACAGAGAATTTTTCTCTTTGAAACTGGTGTATGATGGGAGAGATAAATTGATATCCGCAGTGCTGGATGGTACAGCAATAGAACTGTAAACACGCTGCGGCCACCATCCATACGCTACGGGCCGTATCGGTAATAGATGAGCCGGGATTCGGCAGTCATCTAAATAACAAACCGATCTGTGATAATGTCGATGTGATTTTGACTTACTCCGCACTCAAGCAGATAATCCTTGGCATTTCCATATACATTTCTAAGATGACTGAGAGCTTCTTCCATATTGGAAGCATCGGAGCGGAACATATGCTCCGGGATGTTGTAACCTCTGGCCCGGTATTCGGCTATCTGATTGTCGAATACCGGTTTCATGAAGTCATAGGATACAGAATAGTCCTGAATAATCACATCATCACTGGCGCCAGCCAGGTCAAGCAGCAGCATCGCCGTAGTTCCGGTGCGGTCTTTTCCTACCGCGCAGTGGAATAGGCAGGACTGTTTATTCTCAAGTGTTTCCGCAAAAGCGTTAAACACCTTTAGAAAACCTGATTTTGCACTATTCAGCAAATGTATGTAAATACTGCCCAGAGAAGGTGGAATGCCGTCTGCAGCGGGACCGGAGTTGATGTCGTCCAGCATTTGAACATTCTCGTACCGTATCATCTTCATGTTGGAGAAAACTGAAGGGGCATTGACAACTTCTTTCTCTGAACGCAGATCGACCACCAACCCGAGGTTTTTACCGGCCAGATAGGCAATATCGTCTTTCTGATATTTTGAAGTGCTATCAGATCGGAAAAAGACGTTTTCCCGGGTCCTATGCAGCCCGGTAACGGGATAATTCCCCAGATCTCTGGCATTGAGGGCGCCTTTCAGGGGAAGTAAATGCGATGCGGGATTATAATTCATTTTTAAGATCCTCCTTATAGAGCATTTGATTTTAGTTCTTTTAAAAGCGGCACCATCAGAATAAGCGCCAGTAAAAAGGAACCCAGATCGGCAATTGGCTGTGAGCATTGAACGCCTTTTAAGGCGAATACCCGGGGTAATATCAGTATCAGCGGCAAAAAGAAGATTCCCTGCCGGGCGGCCGATAAAATGGTAGCCTTGGTGGAACGGCCCAATACCTGATAAGTCATGCTGGTGATAGTGTAAAAGGGCATGACCAGCATTGACAGGCACTGACTCCTCATAGCAAAACTGCCGATCGCGATAACATCGGCATCATCGGCACGGAATGCGGCCATAATCTGTGGGGCCAAGATGAACAGGCATAGTGCCAATACAGTCAGCGATATGGTTCCTGCTTTAATTGAAAAAATGATCGCCTCTCTGACCCGGTCATATTTTTTGGCGCCGTAATTATGTCCGGCAACCGGCTGAAAGCCCTGACCGAGCCCAATGATTACCGAATAGACCAGCTGGAACAAGCGGCCGACGATGGACATGGCAGCAACGGCAGAATCACCGAAAGCGGCAGCCTGAGCGTTCAGCATGGCGGTTGCGACGCTGGCGAGACCCTGCCGGGTAAAGGATGGAAAGCCAACCTGAATAATCTTACTGTAGGTTTCAAATTCACGCGAAATATTGCGGATGTGAAGATGCAGGGCGCTTTTGCCCCGGATAAATACCGAAAGCAGAAGCACAAAACTGATACACTGACTTAGTAATGTAGCTATTGCAGCACCTGCAATACCCATATGAAAGAAAAAAATAAAAATCGGGTCCAGGATAATATTTAAAACGCCGCCGGCGGTGATGCCGATCATAGCGAATGTCGCTTTTCCTTCTGACCGCAGCAGGTTATTCAAAACGTATGAGGCGCACATGACTGGTGCACCGAGAAAAATGTACCGGGCGTAATCGGCGGCAAAGGGCAGAATGGTCGGAGTAGCCCCGAGCATTTTCATCAACGGTTCCATGAAGAACAGGCCGAATAAGGTGATAAAACTGCCAAGCACCAGTGAAGAAATAAAACTGGATGCTGCGATCATATTGGCCTTATCGCTTTCCTGCGCCCCGAGCAGCCGGGATATCTGACTGCCGGCTCCCAGCCCCAGCATAAAACCAAAGGATTGAATAATCGCCATCACTGAGAATACAATGCCAACGGCACCCGAAGCACTGGTACCTAACTGCGATACAAAGAAGGTATCGGCAGTATTATAAACTGCCGATATCAGCATACTGATGATGGTTGGTATCGCCAACTGTCCGATCAGTCCGGGTATTTTAGTTTCGGTCATCCTTTTGAATAAGGCCTGTTCCTGAGATGATTCATTCATAAAGGTTTCTCCATATCTATCTATCAGCGGGTCAGAACTTCGGCTCCGGTCTCCGTAATCAGGACCATATATTCAATCTGCGCGGATAACCCGTTGTCTTTGGTATAAATTGTCCAATTATTCTTACGGTCAACGAAAAAATCAGGTGATCCTTCATTTATCATCGGTTCAATGGTAAAGATCATTCCCGGGACCAGCAGCATTTCAGTGCCTTTTAGTGAGACATAGCTGACCCAGGGATCTTCATGAAATTCCACACCGACGCCGTGGCCGCCGATTTCTTCCACAACCGAATAACCATTTGCCTTAGCATGGGTATTAATAGCTTCGGCGATATCGCCCAGATGAGCCCAGGGTTTCGCCTGCTTAAGGCCCAGCTCTACACATTCTTCCGTTACCCTGACCAGTTTTTTGGCGCGGTCGCTGACATTTCCCATCATAAACATTCGTGAAGCATCAGAAAAGTAACCATTCAGAATAGTGGAGACATCAACATTGACAATGTCGCCGTCCTTGAGAATGATATCCTCGGCAGGAATGCCGTGGCACACTTCATTGTTCAGTGAAGTGCACACACTTTTAGGAAATCCTTCATAATTTAAGGGCGCCGGGATACCGCCATGGGCGGCGGTGAAGTCATGTACCAGCCGGTCGATCTCAGCAGTGTTCATGCCAACCCTGATGTGTTCAGTTACATGATCCAGAACTGCCGTATTGAGAACGGCGCTCTTGCGGATCGCTTCAATCTGCTGCGGAGTCTTGATCATATCGCGGGTTGGTGTAATCTCGCCATTTTCGGCATGCAGCATTATCTTTTTGTCAATGCTCATATGACATTTCTTATATTTTTGGCCGCTTCCGCACCAGCATAGTTCATTTCGCTCCATTTACTATCATCTTCTTTCTATATTTTATGTATAAACAATCCGCTCCGCAGCTTTGGTTCAAACCAGGTTGACTTCGGCGGCATTAACTGACCGGCATCGGACACCGCGAACAGTTCAGACATAGACGTGGGATATAAAGAGAATGCCACTGCCAGAGACTGTTCGTCAACGGCTGTTTCAAGTGCTCTTAAGCCGCGGATTCCGCCGACAAAGGTGATCCGTTCATCGAGCTTGGGATTCTTGATTCCCAGGATCGGTGACAGGATATTATCCTGCAAAATGGAAACATCCAGCCCGGTTACCGGGTTATCGGTGATCAGGGATTCACGCGGGATCATCATATACCATTGCTTGTTCAGGTACATACCGAATTCATGCCGCCTTTTTGGAGAATAATCCCGGTTGCAGGGCATGATGTCAAAGCATTTAGTAACTGCATCGATGAATGAGGATTCGGTGTGACCGTTCAGATCATAGACTATCCGGTTATAAGGCATAATATTTAATTCGTTTTCCGGAAATAGTACCGACAGAAAATAATTGAACTCTTCATCGCCGTTGTAATTCGGATTTTCTTCCCGGCGTCTCTGTGCTACCTTTACCGCTGAAGCAGCACGATGGTGTCCGTCGGCGATATAGATTGAAGAGATTTCCGATAGTTCATGATAAAGCTCCGACATCTCGACGATGTCATCAATCCGCCAGACGCGGTGGAGGATGCTGTCATCTGAGACAATGTCATACATCGGAGTACTTCGTTTTACCGCATACAGAATGTTGCTGATCCGTTCATTATGCCGGCAGGCGAGAAAAATAGGGCCGGTCTGAGCTTCGCACACTTCGATGTGGCGGATTCGGTCATTTTCTTTATCAGTCCGGGTATTTTCATGTTTCATGATGATATTATTCAGATAGTCATCGACCGCGGCACAGCCAACCAGACCGGTCTGAGAGCGGCCTTTGAAGGTCAGTTCGTAAATATAATAACAGGGCGCATCATCCTGGATAAAATACCCCTCTGCGGTCATCTGATCTAAAGTCTGTCTTGCTTTTGCGTATACTTCCTCACTGTAAATATTGATTCCCTCCGGGCATTGTGCTTCGGCCCGGTCGATTTTTAAAAAGGATAATGAATTCTTTTTTACTGCCTCCCGTGCCTCTGCCCGGCTGTATACATCATAAGGCAGCGCGGCAATCGACGCTGCGTATTTGGGGGCGGGACGAAGGCAGGGAAATGCTTTGATTTCTGCCATAGTATATTTTACCTCTCTAACATGATATTTTCGCTATACCTACATAGAATAGTATATCGCAATTCGGGAAGGTTAGCACCCCCCAATTTATTTAATTTTGGTTGTTAGTCCTTTTAAATTGTTATATAATAGGAACAATCAGTAACTTTGAAATTGCTGAGTAATCATAAAGTTTCGGTGACCGGTAATGCCATTGCGGCAGCAGGTTAGAAAGAAGAGAAAATATGTCATATACAGCTTTATACAGGAAATTCCGCCCAACTTCATTTGAAGATGTAAAAGGGCAGGATCATATCGTATTAACTTTGAAAAATCAGATTCAGGCCAGCCGTGTCGGTCATGCCTATCTGTTCTGCGGGACCCGGGGAACCGGTAAGACGTCGGTGGCAAAGATCCTCGCCCGGGCGGTTAACTGTGAACAGCCGGCGGACGGAAGTCCCTGCGGCGAATGCCCATCCTGTAAAGCGATCCTGCAGGGAACGCTGATGAATGTGATCGAGATCGACGCGGCATCGAATAACGGTGTCGACAACATCCGCAGCATCCGGGAAGAGGTGGAATACCGACCGGCACAGGGCCGGTACAAAGTCTATATCATTGATGAAGTCCATATGCTTTCAATAGGAGCATTCAATGCCCTCTTAAAGACCCTGGAAGAGCCGCCGGAATACGTAATCTTTATCCTGGCGACGACCGAGGTACACAAGATTCCGATTACCATTCTCTCGAGATGCCAGCGCTATGATTTTAAGCGGATTTCAATCGCGACCATCAGTGCCCGGATGACCGATCTGATGGAGCAGGAGCAGAATCCGGTTGAGCCAAAAGCGATCCGCTATATCGCTAAAGCGGCAGACGGTTCCATGCGTGATGCTCTGAGCCTCCTGGATCAGTGTATTGCCTTTTATTACGGGCAGACCCTGACCTATGAAAATGTGCTGGAAGTTCTTGGGGCGGTGGATACCGATGTATTCAGCAAACTGCTGCGGCAGCTGTTGGAGCATAATGTGACCAGTATGATGAAGATCCTTGATGAACTGGTCATGCAGGGTCGGGAATTATCTCAGCTGGCCTCTGACTTTACATGGTATTTAAGGAACTTGCTCTTAATGAAAAGTTCTGATAATATGGAAGATGTTTTAGATGTATCGACTGAGAATCTTGCGCAGCTGAAAGAAGAAGCCCGGATGATCGATGATGATACGCTGATCCGGTATATCCGGATCTGTTCTGAATTAAGTTCTCAGTTAAAATATGCGACCCAGAAACGGGTTATGCTGGAAGTGGCATTTATTAAATTGTGCCGTCCCCAGATGGAATCTGAGAATGATGCCCTGCTCGACCGTCTCCGGGTATTGGAGGAAAAGGTGGAACAGAAAGCGGCGGCCGGAGCGGTCACAGAAAAGGTTGTATATGTCAGGGAAAGCGGCGGGGTGAGCGGAGAAAAGTCCCGGCCGGAGCTGCCCAAAGCAATCAGCGAAGATATTAAGGCTGTAGTCAGGGATTTTCGCGGAATTGCCGCCGGTGTATCACCGATGCTCCGGAATTATCTCAAACAGGCCCGGCTGAGTGTCGGTAATCAGGATCAACTGCTGATTGTAATGCCGGACGAGATTACTTTTGGGGTGATGAATACCGCGGCTCATAAAGAGGAGATACAGAGGGCATTTGAAGATAAGGTCGGTAAGACGGTGGAAATTGAGATTCGTCAGATGGAACAGGGACAGAAATTTGAAGACAGTTTTGTAGATATTGAAAAATTGATTCATATGGAAATAACAGTGGAAGATTAGGAGGAATTAAGCATGGCAAAAAGAGGTGGATTTCCTGGCGGCGGAATGCCCGGGAACATGGCAAATCTGATGAAGCAGGCACAGAAGATGCAGCGGCAGATGGAAGAACAGCAAAAAGAGATGGAGACCAAAGAATTTACTGCAGCAGCCGGCGGCGGTGCGGTGTCGGTGACCGTTTCCGGAACCAGAGAAGTGTTGAAGGTATCTCTGCAGGAAGAAGTGGTAGATCCGGAAGATATTGAAATGCTGGAAGACTTAATCGTTGCAGCGACCAATGAAGCGCTCCGTCAGGTAGAAGAAGAATCCCAGTCGGCAATGAATAAGATGAGCGGGGGCATGGGCAGCAATATGTCGGGAATGTTTTAGGAAATAGGAGAAAATAAAAACGAATGGATTACTATAGTAACCAGATAAGCAAATTAATTGAAGAACTGGGAAGGCTTCCGGGGATAGGAGCAAAGTCAGCCGGAAGGCTGGCTTTTCATATTATCAATATGCCCAGAGAACAGGTCGAGCAGCTTTCCGCGACATTGGTGGAGGCCCGCAACAATGTGCGGTACTGTGCACAATGCTATACCCTGACCGATGATGATCTCTGCCCGATATGCAAAAATTCGAAAAGAGACCAGAAGACCATCATGGTGGTGGAGACGTCCCGTGACCTGGCGGCTTATGAAAAGACCGGAAAGTACGAGGGAGTATATCATGTTCTCCATGGCGCTATTTCCCCAATGCTGGGAATCGGACCGGAGGATATCCGGCTGAAAGAATTGATCGAACGGCTCCAGGGAGATGTTGATGAGGTCATTATTGCGACTAATTCCAGCCTCGAAGGTGAAACCACCGCAATGTACATCAGTAAGCTGATCAAACCGACCGGAATCAAAGTCAGCCGGATCGCCAGCGGCGTTCCGGTCGGCGGTGATCTGGAATATATTGATGAAGTAACACTTCTCAGGGCATTGGAAGGAAGAACAGATATCTGATTGATGATGTCAGACCCCGGCCGCGCACAGAGTCTTTGCCCGGGTCATCAATACTGCCATCAGTACGGTTACGGTGCCGGTGATCAGCAGTAATATTTCGATTGCGATGATATCGGCTATCGGTCCGAAGATCAGCATACCAAGCGGCATCATGCTGGTGTTGATCATGGTCATTACCCCGAAGACCCGGCCCATATACTGCGGATCCACTTTTTCCTGCAGCATGGTCATAGTCGGTGTGTTCAGTATCGGAATAGCAAGGCCAAAGGCACCCATCAATATGACGTAAGGTGTAAACGGCATCCGGATACCTAAGGCAAAAGTACATGCACCCATGATCAAGGCTGCTAATATGATCGTGTGGACTTTGTTCTTCAGGCCGCCCCAGGCGGTAATGGCAATTCCGCCGATCAGCATACCGACCGAAAAGGCCACTTCGATGGCAGACAGATACCAGTAGTCATCGCCGTAATTCCGCACCACCTGAACTTGGGTGAGGAAGGCGGCGGGAGCCATCATGATAAAGTAAACAATGCAGAAGCCGAAAAATTGTACGAGAAACTTGGTCTCGAAAATGTATTTCATCCCTAACTTCATTTCGGCAAAGTAGTTATCGGAAGCGGCGGCCTCAGCAGTCCGTTCTTTTTTCGGCAGCTGGAAGGCGGTCAGAAGGATCACGATGGCGGTCACTGCGGTAACGATATCAACAAAGAAAATAGCTCCCAGCGGTACCATCGAAAGCAGCATCGCGCCCAATACCGGTGATGCCAGGCTGAATAATGCCTGTATGCTGCCGTTGATGCCATTTATGCGGGTCAGATGTTCTTCTGGTACGATATCCGGTAAGAGGGCACCGATACAGGGCTGCTGAATGGCTGAGCCCAGTCCGCGGATGATCAGCGCTATATACAGCAGTCCGATCGAACCGTGCCCGGTCAGAAACAATATGGCAACGATCAGCGTACAGAAGGCAATACCTCCGTCGGCCGCCATAATTAAAATTTTACGGTTATACTTGTCGGCCCAGACCCCTGCGAACGGAGAGAGTATAAACATCGGCAGGATCGCACATAAGATACCGATTGTAGCATAGACTCCGGATTTGGTCTGAACGGTGATGTAAGATGTTATCGCAAACTGTACCAGTGATGAGCCCAGGATTGAGACTGCCTGACTGGACAGAAAGATAGCGGTATTCTTTTTCCATTTATAGTTCATGATTTCATTTCCTTTATTAGCTTTATTAGTTTAGTTTAAAAATATTTAATTTCCAGAGCTCCCAGCTTTACATTGCCGGTAATCCGTAAGGCGGGGCCGTAAGTGCTTTCCCGGCGGGGCGCTTCATCGACACCGGCGAGGGCGGTATCAACATTTAGCATGACCGGCCAGTGGCGGGGGACAAACAGTTCTATGCTGCCAAGTGAACAGTTTACATAAAGATCGGCACCATCCGGATGTAATTCTACATTATCAAAATATACTTTAAGATATCCCAGTGAGCATTCAAAGCGGCCTCTCTGCAGAGAATCTGAGTGCAGATATTTGACGCTTCCCGCCATCGAAACATTGCAGCTCACTTCACTGCCGTCGATGTCGAGGTGCTCGGTGGTTTCGGCATAATCATGGTTGGAAGAATGGCTGCCCCAGTGACCGCCCCAGTGATTGCCGTGCAGATATTTCGGTTTAAAGATAATTGAAAAGCCAATACTAAGAAGCAGAGCGGCGGCCAGGACGGTCCATGGTACCAGACGCTGTATTCCCAGGGGATGCTGATAGACGATTAGTAAAAAGGCAATCCCAAAAAAGAAATTAAAAAAGTTGCGGCGAACCAGGCCGTAAAAGATGACCGGTAACAGTATGATTGTGATAAGCAGCCCCCAGAGACTGATTCCGGTAGAGAATCCCAACTGGTTCAGAATGACCAGGGCGGCTGCAGCGATAAAGAATAACCCCCATAATATTTTATTAGTTTTCATATGAACTCCTTTCATTAAGCCGCTGGCTCAGTATTTTATAATAACGCCGCGACGCATATACCTGCTTGTGACTCTTGTAAAATTGGATCAAGCTGGATGAGGTCAGGTTCCGGTTTACCATCATAATATGATCAATATTCGCGATGGTTGATTTGGAGATACGCACAAAGGTACGGGGGAGGATATCCTCCAGTTCATACAGCTTCAGCCTGATCCGGTAGGTATCAGTGCGGGTATGTGCGTAAACGACACTTTCGCTGGTCTCAAAAAATAAAATCTCCTTCAGCGGGAAGTAGTATTCCTGATTGTCCTTATAGAAGATAAGCTGCGGTGCACTCGCAGATTCTTCGGTTATTAACTTTTGGATTTTTTGAATCTGATTGGTAACTTCCCGACAGCGGATCACTATTTCATCCCCGGTGATGTCCTCAGATATTTCAATACGTATATTCATCTCATTCCACCTCTGTGTTCACATTATAGCTGGTAATTCTCAGGATGAAAAGGGTAAATCAGTGAGCGGTAGATCAGAACCGCTAAGCGGTAAAAAATGCCGGTTAAGCGGTCACAGTTAGAAAATTAATATTTTTTGCTCTATTGAAGATTTCCATGGGTGTGGTATAATTTAAAAAGATAAAAAGCAATGACTACATTATTATTATACAAGGAGGTATTAAGATGAAATTTTTTATTGACACAGCAAAAGTGGAAGACATCAAAAAGGCCAATGACATGGGTGTGATCTGCGGCGTTACGACCAACCCTTCACTGATTGCAAAAGAAGGCCGTGTATTTGAAGAGGTTATCGCGGAAATCGCATCCATCGTAGACGGACCGATCAGCGGTGAGGTTAAAGCGACTACTGAAGATGCGGAAGGGATGATCGAAGAGGGCCGCGAAATCGCAAAAATACATCCGAACATGATCGTAAAGATTCCGATGACCGTAGAAGGATTGAAAGCTTGTAAAGCGCTTACAGCAGAGGGCATCAAGACCAATGTAACCTTGGTCTTCACCGTTAATCAGGCGCTTCTGGCAGCCAGAGCAGGTGCAACTTATGTATCTCCGTTCCTGGGACGTCTGGATGATATATCGGTTAGAGGTACTGACTTGATCGCGGAAATTGCTGAGATCTTCAAAGTGGCGGGAATCACGACCGAGATCATCGCCGCCAGCGTAAGACATCCGCTTCATGTAACCGACTGCGCTTTGGCAGGGGCAGATATCGCGACCGTGCCGTACAGCGTTATTGAAACCATGACAAAGCATCCGCTGACGGCGCAGGGTATTGAGAAATTCCAGGCAGACTATAAAGCTGTTTTTGGAGAATAAAATTAAAATAACAGGAGGCATTTCATGAACAAGTTAGAATTGATGAAGACGGCAAATGAGGTCCGAAAAGGCATTGTAACCGCTGTATTCAATGCGAAATCCGGACATCCGGGCGGCTCTTTATCCGCAGCAGATATTTACACTTATTTATTTTTTGAAGAAATGAACATCGATCCGAAGGATCCGAAAAAGGCTGACCGTGATCGCTTCGTCCTTTCCAAAGGACATACGGCACCGGGCTATTATTCGGCATTGGCAAACCGCGGATACTTCCCGGTAGAAGATCTCAAGACACTGCGCCATACCGGTTCTTATTTACAGGGCCATCCGGACATGAAACATATCCCGGGTGTAGATATGTCAAGCGGTTCTCTCGGCCAGGGGATCTCGGTAGCAGTAGGTATGGCTGTATCAGCCAAACTGTCCGGTGATGATTACCGGGTATATACCCTTCTGGGTGACGGTGAGCTTCAGGAAGGACAAGTGTGGGAAGCGAGCATGCTGGCGGCCCATAGGAAATTAGATAATCTGGTAGTGATCGTCGATAATAATAACCTTCAGATTGATGGTGCGGTGAACGAAGTAAATTCCCCGTATCCGATTGACAAAAAGTTTGAAGCATTTAATTTCCACGTGATCAATATCGACGGACATAATTTTGATGAGATAGAGGCAGCATTTAAAGAAGCTAAGACAGTAAAAGGCCAGCCGACGGCGATCATTGCCAAGACGGTTAAGGGCAAAGGGGTTTCCTTCATGGAGAATCTTGCGTCATGGCATGGCGTAGCGCCGAATGCTGAGCAGTATGAAACGGCAATGACAGATTTAGAGAAAGCAGGTGAAGCATTGTGTCAGAAGTAAAGAAGATTGCAACAAGAGAAAGTTATGGAAATGCATTAGCTGCCTTAGGTGAAAAGCATGAGAATTTGGTAGTGCTGGATGCCGATCTGGCCGGTGCGACCAAAACGGGAATATTTAAGAAAGCATTTCCGGACCGTCATATCAACTGCGGGATCGCGGAATGCAATATGATCGGTGTGGCAGCAGGACTGGCTGCAACCGGGAAAGTCCCGTTTGCAAGTTCGTTCGCAATGTTTGCAGCCGGGCGGGCATTTGAACAGGTACGTAACTCAGTGGGATATCCTCACTTGAATGTTAAGATTGGTGCCACCCATGCCGGTATATCGGTTGGCGAAGATGGCGCAACCCACCAGTGTAATGAAGACATTGCCCTGATGAGAACCATTCCGGGGATGGTAGTCCTGAATCCGGCGGATGATGTCGAGGCCAGGGCGGCAGTAGCAGCGGCTTATGAATATGAAGGACCGGTATACCTGCGCTTCGGCAGACTGGCAGTACCGGTGATCAACGATAATCCCGACTATAAATTTGAAATTGGTAAGGCTGTCATGCTCCGTGAAGGAACCGATGTAACCATCATTGCGACCGGGCTGGTGGTGTCCGAATCACTGGCGGCAGCTGAAAAACTGGCAGCAGATGGAATCAGCGCCAGAGTGATCAATATGCATACCATTAAACCGATAGATGAAGAAGCAGTAGTAAAGGCGGCTGCTGAAACAGGCAAGATCGTTACCGTGGAAGAGCATTCTGTCATCGGCGGTCTGGGCAGTGCCGTATCCGATGTAGTGGCGGCTAAGGCACCGGCAAAAGTATTGAAGGTTGGTGTTATGGATGTATTCGGCGAATCGGGACCGGCAGTGGAACTGATCAAGAAATATGGATTGGATGCTGATAGTATCTATGCAAAAGTAAAGGCATTTGTATAATAGTAAATGGTAAAAAGAAGATTTTTAAGCAAATTATATTCAAAGCGGGAAGAGTGGAATGAAGAGTTCTACGGCTATATCAAAGATCTGGCGACTCATCCGGTGGTCTTGCGGATGAAGTTATATCCTCATCACGGCAATACGAACTGTTATCAGCATTGTTTAAATGTGGCGTATTATAATTATCAGTGGTGTCGATTCCTGCATCTGGATGCCCGTTCCGCAGCCCGGGGAGGGATGCTCCACGATATGTTTCTCTATGACTGGCATACTCATGCCAAGCGGACCGGCGATAACTTCCACGGCCTGACCCACCCGCGGGTGGCCTATAAAAATGCTGCTAAATTTTTTGAGCTCAACCGGATTGAGAGAGACATTATTTCAAACCACATGTGGCCGCTTACAATCATGCGGTTTCCAAAAACCTGGGAAGGCTTTATTTCGACCATCTCCGACAAATATTGCGGAGCCTTTGAGACCAGCCGGAGGGGCTAGTGCACTGATATGCTGATATTCAGCCAATGTTAGTACACCAGGGGAGTTTAAGTCATTCGATGTCGATTTTTTCTATGGTGCAGACGACACCAAGTGATAAAATCGGCATTTTTCATATGCTATCATGGACAAAAATATGCAAAGAGGTGAGAGTATATGGAAAAACAAATTCCCAAAAATGTACGCCAGATAGGGAATGTCAGCGACAGCCCCAAAATCTATATTGAGGATTATGTGGATACATACCTGAACCAGCTGTGCGATAAAGCTGAAGAGACTCCGATGGGAGCTTTTTTAGTGGGACAGGCTGCGACCAGTGATGAACAGGAGTGCGTGTTCATATCAGGGGCCATCCAAATGGATGAAGTGGAAGTCGTTGGACCGGATGTTGCTATCGGGGAGAAAGTATTTGCGGCAGCGAAGGAAAAACGAAAGGAATTTTTTGAAGAGGATGAGGAGATCATCGGGTGGTTTCTGATCATGCCGGGGAATCCGCTGAGCGTTAACAGCAATTTTAGAAAACTACATGATAAATTCTTTACCAAACAAAACTGTGTTTTCATTATGAAAGATCCGGTCGAAAAGGATGAGATATACTATGCATATAAGCTACAGGAGCTTATGCAGATCGCGGGTCATTACATATATTATGAAAAGAATCCGTCGATGCAGAATTATATGCTGACCGAGCGGAAAAAGATTGGCGTGACACCCAGTGAAATGGTTACGGATAAGGCTGCAAAGGATTTTCGTAGTATCGTAAGAGATAAGATGGAAGTCTCCGGCCGTAATCAGAATACCAGATGGACATACGCAGCGAGCACATTTTTAGTATTAGTGGTAATGATCATTGGCGTGACTATGATCAATAATTATGACCGGATGAAATCGGTACAGTCTTCTCTCGATTCACTGGCTGAATCGATATCAAAGGATAACGAAGAAACGGTCAACGTTTCGGCCGATGCAAAGAATGTTGAAGCGCAGAATGACGATGCGCAGATTGAGGACAAGCCGGCAGAAGATGCACAGACCGGGGAGAACAGCGATGTAGCAGAGGATAAGCAGGAAGACAGTGCGGACAAGAGTGCTGAACAGGAAACAAGTGTATCCGCAGATAAAACAGCATACGAAACATACACGGTTCAGGCAGGTGATACCCTGGCTAAGATCAGTGTTAAAGTATACGGAAATAAGAACCATGTAGATGAGATCAGCAAGCTGAATGAAATTACCGACAGCAATATGATCTACGTTGGACAAAAATTACTATTACCATAGCATGAAAATGTGATATACTATCCTATGAACGGTTAGCGTGATCCTGCCTGATTTAACAGGCAGGCATTATGTGCGTGATGATAATTAAGGCCAAAGGGGAAAAGATGAAATCGAAGAACAGGCAGAATCTACGAGTCGTTAAACAGGATGCAGATCCAACCGATGACATTATCGACCAGATTATGGAGGAACTTCGGGAGGAAGAGGGTCCGCTGGAAGACCTGGAAGTGAAGATAGCCGATTATAAGAAGAAATTTCGGATTAGTGTGGCGGTAATAGCTGCAACAGTGGTTGTTGCGGCAATTGTCATTTATGTGATCTTAGCTTCTCAGACTTATGATTCAGTGCGGGTAGTAGATACAGTAGTAAGCGATTCCGGCGGCAGCAGCTATGCCTCATTTGGCAGCGGTGTATTAAAGTATAGTAAAGACGGCGTGAGCTATTTAAACTTCAGCGGCAAAGAACAGTGGAACCATTCTTATCAGATTAAGAGTCCGGTCATTGATGTGAACGGTCAGGCGGCAGCAATCGGTGATTGCGGCGGAAATGCCATCGTAGTCTTCGACCGGTCGGGGCTAAAGGGTGAGATTACCACCACTTTGCCGATTGAAAAAATCGATGTATCGGAGCAGGGTGTTGTTGCGGCAATTCTTAAGAATGATTATGCACCAGAAGTGATCTGTTATGATTCGGCCGGGAATATTCTGGTTAAACATAAGACATCGGTGATGAGTACCGGATATCCGATTAATATCTCGTTATCTCCGAATGGCGAACTGCTGATGGTAGCATACTTATATACCCAGGAAAATGAAGTAACGACCAGGGTGTCGTATTTTAATTTCGGCACTGTCGGCCAGGACAAGTCCGATCATCTGGTTGCCGAAGAGGAGTACAAAGAGGCGATTATGCCGGAAGTATTCTTTGTAAACCAGGAGTTGTCGGTAACGGTGGGCGACAAAAAGATTGACATATATAAAGGGCAGCAGATTCCGGAACTGAAGGCTACGATAGAGTTAAAAAAAGAAATAAAGAGTATCTTTCATAATGATAAGTATATTGGACTGATCCTTAAAAATGAAGGCAAAGAAGGGTATGAACTAGGCATCTATAACATGGATGGGAAACAGGTTTTGAGTCAGGATTTCACAGGGGAATACAGTCATGTTAATATAGCAGACAGGCAGATCATCATGTATGATGAGGACCAGCTGGCGATTTATACGTTGTCCGGTCATAAACGTTTTGAGGGACAAATGGACGCCAATATATTGGGAGTTATACCGATGATGGGATTCAATAAATACGTAGTGATGAGTACAAGTGGGATTCAGACGGTCCGGCTTGTAAAATAGGAGAGATGTATGAATTGGTTGTTAATTGTAGTGGGAGTGCTTTTTTTAATCGGACTGATCTTCGGGGTTGTCCGCGGCGGTGTGCGCATTGCCGTGTCTCTGGCAGCAACGGTCATTACGCTTGTGCTTGTATTTATATTGACGCCCTATGTAAGTAAGGCAATATATACTCTGACGCCGCTGGATAATGTGATCGAAGACACTGTTTTGAAAAAGATGGCTAATGTTGTAACGACAAGCGGTTTGGACGATATGGGCATGGATGAAGAGATGCTTAATGAACTGTTGGCAGAGTATGGGATCTCTTCTACGGCATTGGAAGCGGCTGGTATCAGTATTAATGATATCCTGAATGGTAATGTTAGCAGTGAACTACTGGAAAGGCATGGTATTCCCGGAGATATTCTCAATTATCAGGCAGCAGGAGAAGATGGTGAAGAAGCTCTGGAAGGCGCTGATATACCGCGGCAGCTGCAGATGTCGGCAATTAAGAATGCCAATATTCCAAAGTTGTTTAAATCTCTGTTAAGTGATAATAATAATAGTGAGATATATGCCAGTCTGGGTGTGACGAACTTTGTTGATTATGTCTCAGCTTATCTTACCAAGATCATTATTGGGATTATTTCTTATCTGGTCACCTTCATATTGATTACGATCGTACTGCGGGCGGTTATCTTTGCTCTTGATATAGTAACTCAGCTGCCAGTGCTGGGGTTGATCAACCGGTTGGCCGGAGCGGTTATCGGCCTGCTGATCGCATTAGTGGTGGTGGACGTGATATTTATTGTGATTACACTGCTTTATACGACCGGCTTTGGGCAGGACATATTTACCCTGATCGACAGCAGTCCGTTTTTAACTTTTTTGTATGATAATAACTATATAATGCGTATGGCTACGGCATTTCGATAAAATCTGAAGATAGGCTTGACATTGCTGGTAAAAAATGATACTTTATTATGGTTGACGCATTAGTAATCCTCGATAGCTCAGTTGGTAGAGCGCGCGGCTGTTAACCGCGTTGTCGTTGGTTCGAGTCCAACTCGGGGAGTTTGTGTGTTGAGGAAGTTGGCTTCAATGACGCACGAGTGCAGAATACTAAGCTTACGTATTCGTAGCGAGGCCCCTTGGTCAAGCGGTTAAGACATCGCCCTTTCACGGCGGTAACACGGGTTCGATTCCCGTAGGGGTCATTTCGTAAGAACAGTAACCTTTTAATAAGGAGTGCAGTTTTTTTACCAAAATTTATGAGGTAAGTCATTGACGCAGCAAGTAAAATTTGTTATAATAATTAAGCGTGTTTCTGAAAAGGGATATGGCGCCGTAGCCAAGTGGTAAGGCAGAGGACTGCAACTCCTTCATCACCAGTTCAAATCTGGTCGGCGCCTCTCGAAAAAGGAAACGGGAGACCTTCAAAGATTGTGTAACCCTTCAAACTGATGTAAGATAAAATTACATTAGTTTGGAGTTTTTTTATACCAAAACGAACAAGACTCTTCTTTTGTATATTCATCATTTTAGATCATTTTCAAGATAAAAACAATGATACTTAAGCTAAACAATTTTAAAGAAATCCATATTGTCTCATTAAGATTGCTCCTTTATAATTCTATACATTAAGCATACGAGGAGACGATCTGATGAACGAAATATTAGAATATAATGCTTTTTTTGCAAACAGCGGCTCTTATAAACAGTTTGCTGTAAAAAAGTATCCCAGGAAAAAACTTGCTATTTTAACCTGTATGGATACTCGGCTTGTAGAGCTTCTTCCTGCCGCATTAGGTATCAAGAATGGAGATGTTAAAATGATAAAAAACGCCGGAGGTCTGATTCTTGATCCGTTCGACAGTTCTATTCGCAGTCTGCTAATTGCTGTTTTAGAACTGAATGTGGAAGAAATCATAATTATTGGACATACGGATTGCGGTGTAAAGAATATCACCTTCCATCAAATGACAGACCATCTGCTTGAACGAGGTATTACTTCTGGAGATATCCGTAAAATCGCTGAACAAGGTTTAGACCTTAAGCGTTGGTTTAGTGGTTTTGAAAATCCTGAGAGTTCAGTTCGAAATTCTGCCACTATTTTAAGAAAGCACCCATTAATGCCATCAGATGTACGGATATCCGGCTATGTTATGGACATCATTACAGGTCGATTGACGCCAGTCACCGGATAATTTATAATAATATTGCGGTATCCTAAAGGATACCGCAATATTATTGATTAGAAGTTTATAACACCTAAAATCAGACCTGAAATGAGACATAAGATACTTAGCCCCCATAGCCAGAGGAAACAAGTTTTAATATGATCCTTAATTTCTACACCGGCCAATCCTATTCCAAGGAATGTGGCAGGAACCACGGGGCTAATAAAAGTTGCAGCATTACGACATACGACCATGGCAATTGCTATATGAACCGGGTCAACACCAAATCTCGTCCCAACTTCGATAAGTACTGGCAAAAGTCCGTAGAAAAAAGCATCTGTACAGAATATTAAAGTTAATGGTACTGACAATACACCAATAATGAGTGGCAGGAAACTTCCCATAGGCGTTGGAATTGCCAATGCCATTACATTAGCCATATGATCCATAATACCACTTTCCTCTAAGACTCCCAAAAGAACACCTGCCGCCAAAATCGTAGATGACATCATAAGCGCCGGACCAGAATGAGACTTGATAATCTTACTCTGTAATTTAGCCCCCGGATAATTTACCAGCAAGGCGATCGCACAGCCCAGCATAAATATGTAATATGACGGAACATTTATTAAAAATACCAGAGTGATAATAACAAGCAACGTCAAACATAAATTAAACCAGAATAATCGAGGTCTTTTCAAGTCATTATCTTCATTAGTGTCAGCAGGTGATGCTATGCCACTATATTGTATATCTAGAGTGCTATTAATACCTGCACCTCTTTTCTTTTCAACATTCCCCCAAACTACAGACGTTACCAGCGCAATCACAATGCCTACCGCCTGCATCGGAATAATTTTCATCCATAGCTCATTAGCGTCGATTCCTACAACGGATGCGGCTCGCATTGTTGGTCCTCCCCACGGAAGCAGATTCATAACTCCCATGGCTGTTACAGCAATCAGTAACAATGTTGTCGGACGCATTTTCAACTTCTTATATATTGGAAGCATTGCCGGAATAGTGATTAAAAATGTTGATGCCCCACCTCCATCTAAATGTCCGATCATAGCAACAATACAGGTTGTCACAGCAACTCCGACTACATTATTTCCCACTCTTTTCATAAGTTTGTCAATGATACGATCGAATAAACCTACATTTGACATAATGCCGAAATACAGGACAGAAAAAATAAATAATGCGGCCGTGCCATGTACCCCTGAAATTCCCAACTTAACAAATTCACCGATGTCATTTACGGTGTAGGTTCCGGTCAGCACCATTATGACCGCTGTTACAGTAGATACTCCAATAAAGGCAATTGATGGGGTTGTTACATTTTTTAGCAACAAAATGATGATTGTAGCAAGGGTTGCAAACCCTATCACTGCAAGCATAATTTCATTCATGATTTTGTTCCTCCTCTTCTCATTTTACTAATAGTATAAATTCCAAACCTTACGCACTTATACTTCTTCCATTAATTTTAATTAAGGATAAAATTAACGGTTGTTAAGGTTGGAAAATGAGAAAGTCAGAACGTTGATAGGCTTCTTGCTGCATTTAAAATGGTCGAATCAGAAGCCGGTTTATCAATATATTCATCGATTATTTTCTTCTGTTTTGCTTCTACCACCTCCCTCGTGACCTCGTCGATCATGACTATTTTAATAAGCTCCAAGTTATGCCCCTGAATCGATAAACAAAAGTCCACCGCACTTTTACCTCCGATAACCTGTTCTATGACAAGTACATCAAATCTTTGCTGCTTCAATATGGTTCTTGTCTCTTCAAAATTCATGCAAGTTGTCACACTTATATTAAGTTTTTTTAAGCTCTTTCGAAGCAGCTGTAGTACCTTGGAATTATCATCCACAATCAACAACCGTAACTCTGCGATTGATTCAGGTTCTTTTATTTTATGTATCTGCTGCTCATTGACGGGAAGGTAAACGTAAAAAGCACTGCCTTTTCCCAAATGGCTCTCTGCACATACATATCCTTTGTGGGAGCTTACAATTTGTTCAACCAAAGCCAGGCCTAATCCGGTTCCGTTGTCATCTTTTTTTGTAGTAAAAAAAGGATCAAAAATCCGTTTTAATATTTCTTGACTCATTCCGCATCCTGTGTCGATAATATCAATTCTAATGTAATGACTCCAGTTATCCGAAGTGACAGAAGATTTTCTATGTAATTTAAGCTCTTCACTTTCCACTGTTTTGCCTCTGATTGTAATTGTTCCCTCCTGATGTCCGATGGCATGAATAGCATTGACACAGATATTCAAAACCAGCTGGTTTACCTGTGTTTCATTTCCTAATATGCATGCATTCTCGAAATTTATCTCCTCTTTCAGATGAATATTGACAGGGCATATTGACATTACCATTTTTACAGATCTCTTAAGCATCTTTTCTGCGGGCAAATTTTTATAAACGGTTTCCATATTCTTTCTGCTAAAAGAAGATATCTGCCGGATAATTTCTTTTGCTTTTGCCGAGGCCTCATAAATTTCTTCTGCACACTCATAAATATCTGTCCCCTCATCCAGTCCTACCTTCATCAGTTCCGCATAACCTAAGATGGGGGTTAATATATTATTAAATTCATGCGTAATCCCTCCCGTCATCGTTCCAATAATCTGGAGTCTTTGCTGATGGGCAATTTTCTCCTCGCTCTGATGCATTTCCTCCAGTATCTGATTTAGTTCTGTCAGATAAGCAATCTTTTCTGTATTCTTCCTTCTTTGTAAAAGCAATCTCACCAAATATAATACAATAATTATTGTTGTGACGGTTGCTCCTAAAAATACCATCACAAGCTTTGTAACGCCTTCTGATAGCGGCTCATAAAAGTCATCATACGCGATAATAGCGCTGACCACGAGGAAATCATCATCTATGTGGATTGGCGTGTAAGCACTAATTTTTTTCACCCGTGGCAAGCCTGGTTCATTCCACCAATAGGAATAATATTCATCAATTCCCTCTTCACCTTTTAGCTGCTTCTCTGTCATCTCTGAAAGGCTGTCCAAATCTTTACCCGGATAAAGCTTATGGCGCCCATTAATAACATGGATACCCAATTGTTCATCGTTCGGATGCATAAGAATCATTCCATCTGAATTCTTTACTACCAGATATCCATTTGTTCCCAGCTTAAATTTATAAACTTGTGTCTGGTAATAATCCTTTGAATCAATGATAATGGAAAGAAAATCACCGTTGAGCAATTCTCTCTTTAGAACCAGATAAATTTCTCCGTTTTCCAGTTTTGACTGATAAAGATTGATGTTTTCATCTATCTGCATAACCAAATATGTATCAGACACTTTATTCCCCATTAAACTTTTCCGTACCATACCCTGCTGATCTTCCAAAATTACATCAAAAATGAAACTGCTATGTGAATTGGCATAGTTCTCTATATTCGACCATTCTGCTTCTCCATTCATAGTAATATCACTTGCGGTTATTGCATATAGACCATTCAAGTCATCTTTGTATCCTTCAATTAATGCCTCCAGATGGTCGGCCAAAATTTGAGCTGTTAAAAGCAATTGATTCTTCTGGCTTTCAATAATTACTTTCCGATATTCTTTCCAGACGCCAATTCCCAAAAAAACAAACACTACTAACATTACACTCAGGACAAATGCCGAAACAACACATTTAAATTTTCTGTTCATATTAAGCCCTTTTTCTTTCATTAATCCTCATTGGCTATTATTGACATACCGATTATTTAATACTATAATAATTTATATGATTTGCATACACATTCTTTATAGGGATTGAGGAGAATATGACAAATAAAGTATTAATTATTGATGATGATCCGGCAATTTGTAAGTTATTAGATAAGGTAATGAGCAGCAATGATTTAAAGGCAACGATTGCAGAAAACGGCAGCTCTGCATTAGCTTTACTAAAAAACCATACTTTTGACATTATTCTTTTAGATATCATGCTCGGAGATATGGAAGGCTTCGATATCATTAAGAGCCTCCGGAGCCAGGGAAGCAGAACTCCGATTATGATTATCAGCGGCAGAAGCGAAGACTACGATTCCCTATATGGACTTTCACTAGGGGCAGATGATTATATTATAAAGCCTTTTCGTCCATTGATTTTAGGGGCAAAGGTTAAGGCATTAATTCGCCGTAATAGAGATGTTCTGACGACTGACTCCAGCATAATCGAGCATGGAATGTTTTCTTATGATACGTCTACTATGCGTTTCTATAAAAACGGCGAAGAAATCGAACTATCTCATAAGGAAAGTGGCTTGATGCTTCTGTTTATGAAACATCCGAATCAAGTATTTTCCAAAGATATGATTTATGAGCATGTATGGGGGTATTGTGAAGCCGTTGATGACAATACTATCATGGTTTATATTAACCGCCTCCGTAAAAAGATCGAAACAAACCGGCAAGCGCCGGTTCACATCGTAACCGTCAGAGGGCTTGGTTACCGTTTTCTGCCTTAAATTCCCTGCCGGGATGTTATTTTCAACAAATAGTCCAGCGTCGTTTCCGGTACGATATCTTTTATTTTTTCATAATCCCTCAATTGCAACAGGCTACGCACCTGTGAAGCGCTTACAGCTTGGTTGTGTAAGATTATGCGTTCTATTTCCCTGATTTCTATCCCGTATTGGGGAAGTATTTGTTTTATCTTCTTATTATAGCTTCTTGTCAGACAACAAGATGGTTCTGTTCCGACAAACCTTTTCGTAATATGGAGATCAGGCGCTATTCTTTGCCCAAACAGCTCTAGATCCAAGCGGCAATTTGCATTTCCGGCCTTTTCCTTTTCTTTCATAAAATATGTCGGAAATGTTGCTGCTGATATAATAAAATCTGAAGCATTATGTAAAACCACACGTTTAAGATCACGAATTCCTTCTTCTACCATATAAAAACGTTCTTCTGTTTTAAAAAAGCTCCTTTCATCTGATAAAATAAATAAATGAACATAGTTACATTCTTTGAGTGCCTGTTCAATTAAATATCTATGTCCAAGAGTAAATGGATTACAGTTTGCTACGATTGCTCCAATTGTTTTACCAGGATTAAGGGCGTCCGCCGGAGATTCCTCAATCAACTGAATGATATATTTTTTTAAACCATGCTTTCTATTTTCCATAAAAATCACATCTTCGGTCATCAATATCATAAAAAAGCCCAATTCTTCAAATAGATCCCTGTTTTCTGGCTTTGTATATATAAAAAGATGCGATCGACCCTTTTCAAATTGATACTGGATTAGATTTGAGATAATTGTACCCGCCAATCCGAGTCCTTGTGCCTCAGGTGCAATAGCAATACATTTTAAAACATTTTGTTCTACGGAGCCCGTTCCCACTATATTAAAATTCTGATCCAAAAGACATATCGTATATTCAATTCCAGTCTCGTACTCTAATTCCATTTTCTTTAAAAATACAATAAGTCGCTCTAAATCCTTTCCGCTAAATGGATTACCTTCAAAGCATATCATTTACTTCCCTCCCCTTAGTAATTTTGCCCCGCATTTCAAAGTCTGCCAGCATCTGATTTACGTATTGTTCCAATTCTTCTATTGCATGTTTACGGCTTCTGCCGCAGATTTTTGCATCTTCATGGCAAAGCAGACATTTTCTGGGCAATAATCCCAATGCGCTCCGTGATATGGATATATTTTCAGAATCCAAAACATCTATATCAAATAATCTTCCCAGCGGATGGGACTCCTCCAGTCGAATGGCCTTGTCTTTTATTTTTTTTATGTCACCGTTAGCAATTGCGTAAATTGAGGCAAATCCGGCAGGGGATTCTATTGTTTCTTTCTTTGTAATCCATATATCCGTACTATTAAGAACAAATTCCAATTCTCTGTTTCCGGCAAGGAATGCCCGATAAATAGCTAATGAAGTTTTTCTTGTTCCTGGTATATTCATACCGAAGCTTATAATTACACAATTTTTCCCCTTGCTTCTCATACGATTCTGATAAGCTTCCTTCACCTCGCGAAACGCCAACACCTCTGATAATGTTGCTTCCTTATACTTCATCACAAAATTCAAATTTCTTCACTTGACGCACTACGTCTATGATTGTGCCGTCCCTTGCTTCGATAATACCAACTACCCTTTCAGTAAATTGAACCCGCTCTGGTTCTCCTACGATAGAATAGGCAATATCCCGCAATTCTTCAATAGTCATGAAAGGTAAATCCACATGCTTCATACTCGCAATCAAATCCTGCCGCCTTGGATTTATTGCAATACCATAATCGGTTATAACAACATCAATACACTCTCCCGGAGTTGTGACCGTTGTAACCTCCGTACAAATGGCAGGAATTCTTCCCTGAAGCAGAGGAGAGAGCACGATCGTGCATTTAGCTCCTGCTGCAGTATCCGGATGCCCTCCCTGGGCGCCAGTGATTATTCCCTCCGAACCCACCACCACATTACAATTAAAATTCACATCAATTTCCAGGGCTGCCAGGATAACAAAATCCAATTTATTCACGATCGTTCCCTTATTAAATGGATTTGCATATTCACCGGCACTTATTCTATAGTGATTTAAATGTTTTACAGACTCTACCGCTGCCAAATCGAAATCCTGTGTATCCAAAAGGACATCCACTTGGTCATTTATCAATAAATCACACATAGCCTTTGTGAGTCCTCCCACACCAAAACGCATACGAACATTTTGTTCTTTCATCGTCTTGCTCAAAGAAATCGTGGAGGCGATTGACGCCCCGCCTACACCCGTCTGATAAGAAAATCCATCCTTAAAATATGGCGTATTTATGACAAACTGTGTACAACTATCCGCCATCATAAGCTTTCTCATATCCGAAGTCGGTTGGGCGGCACCTGTAGCAATTTTTTTCGGGTTTCCAATTTCATCGGCTACCATCACATAATCTACCTTTGTCATAGAAATATGCGCCGGGAAATTCGGAAAAGGAACCAGACAGTCTGTAATAGCAACTACCTTGTCTGCATAATCCGCATCAGCAACCGCATAAGAGAGAACACCACAATTGGATTTACCGCCAATGCCCCGACAGTTTCCATAGTCGTCGCAGGTCGGCGCTCCAATAAATGCAATATCTATTTTAACCTCCCCACTCTCAATAGCGCGCACTCTTCCGCCATGGGAATGCATGACGGCCAGTCCGGTCAGCCGTCCTTCAGAAATCGCCTGACCGATTTTTCCTCTCACTCCGGAAGAATGGATGTTCGTAATTGTACCATCAATAATATAATCCACTAATTTATCATGTGCCTTTCCAAGGGAACTAGAGCAGATTGTAATATCCTTAATTCCCATCTTATGGACCTCCTCCATCACCATGTTTACTATATAATCCCCTTCCCGAAAATGATGGTGAAATCCAAAGGTCATCCCATCCCTGACTTTGCAGCGTACCAACACATCATAGATGCCGTCTGCCAACTTGCTGCCATTGGAATTAATGACGCACTTTGTCACAGGACCATCCTTTTTGTATGTATGGTCATCAAAATAATGGCTTCCCTGAAAAATTTCTTTTCCTGTTTTCTTTAAAATATCTTCTGGTATATCCCTTCCGACAGCATTAATCATCTCATAATTCCCCCTTATATATACCGGATGCTTTCGCTAATGCAACAGTTTTTTTTGCTCCGTCAAAAAAGGCAATATCAATCATTTTTCCTTCTACTGTAAATACGCCAATTCCTTTCGCTGTTTTCCCCTCAATCTCCTTAATGACCTTCTCTGCAAAGATAATTTCCTTTTCAGTTGGCGTGAAAATCTTGTGTACAGTAGAAATTTGCCGGGGGTTAATAATCGACTTTCCATCAAACCCCATTAAATAAATGGCTTTTACATCCTTTTCAAATCCCTTCATGTCATCTAAATCAGTATATACCGTATCAAAGCATTGCACGCCTGCCGCTCTGGCAGCGATAATCAAATTCTGGCGGGCTCCCATCAGTTCAATTCCCGTGCCGGTAATATGGGTCTGAAGATCTTTCGTATAGTCACCACCTGACAAGGCTATTCCAAACAGGCGCTCCGATGCTTCACAAATATCCAATACTTTAATAACGCCTCTTGCAGATTCAATTGCCGCCATTAAAAGAGTCCTTCCTTCCGGTATTCCAAATTCCAGCTCTGCTTCCAAAACTTTTCCTTCCACTGCCTTCACTTGTTTGGGCCACTCCGTTTTCGGGATTCGTATTGCATCACATCCTCCGGCTACCGCACAGCGAATATCTTCTTTCCAATAGGGGGTCTCCAAACCATTAATTCTGACAATACGCTCACATTTTCTATAGTCAATTTCTTTTAAGGCATGATAAAGAGATAATCGTGCAGCATCCTTTTGGTTCTCGGCAACCGCATCTTCCAAATCCAGGATAATTGAATCTGGTTGGTAAATATACGGATCCCTGACAATTCCCGGTTTTTGGGCATTGAGAAACATCAGCGACCTTCTCAGCCTTTTTTTATTGTCATCTATCACTTTATTGCACCTCCCCACGGCATCTGTTCAAATTGCCCAAGGGAGCGATATACCGCACTTTCTATTCTGGCTTTGATCGTACAGTCCAACGCACCTTTGTCAATAATCGTAATATTTACATCGTTAATATTTAAATTTTTAAGGGTCTGCATTGTCACTTGCTTAATCCTGTTTCCATATTGATTAATCACAGCACTTTCAAGATTAAAACTAATTATTCCATTTCCCGGCTCTATTGTAACCTGACAGTCACAAGATTCCATCGTACCAGACATAGCCGCCTTAATAACTTTCATGACATCTGAACCTCCTCGTTCTTTACTCTATTATTAGCCTAAAATATTAATCTTAAATAGAAAATTCCTTTTCCTTAAAATTTATTTAGATTTTGCCGCGCACCACAAAGGGGCTGTCGGAAAATAGGATAGTCTAAGAAAAGGGCAGTATAACTCGTGCTATACTGCCCTTTTTATTCTGTATTTCGTGCTGCATATTTAGTAGAACTTTTTAATTGTATGTTTTTGGCAGCGGTGAGTGGGATAATCAGATAATCTTTGCTTAAATAGTTGACAAAATAAGTAAAAATTCGTATTCTATAAATGGGCGACAACATCCCCGGCACCTTCTGAGGATGTGATAAGCCTACACTAATAAAAATCAATTAAAGATGAATAATCATTCGTGAATGATAATATTTATGCAAAATACGAAGGTTGTTCTTGCGTATTCTTCATTATTAAAAATATCGTTTGAATAAAGTGATAAATAAAGTGATGAATAATTATACCAATTGAAATAAACTTTGGTTGACAAAGCAGATGGGAGGTTGTATGATATCTATCACGAAGAGGTGATAATCATAATCAGGAGCCTCCGAAGTATTTTTTATATTATTAGGGGCAGGGCCTGCCCACGGGGTACGAAAGGCAGGTCCTGTATAAGTAGTAGCCTATGAGGAAGCTACGTAAATGAGTGTATCATAAATTGAATGTAAAGGGTAGAGTTTAGAGTAAAAAAAACTAAAAAAGCAGACTAGCGTCTACCTTTTTTGGCGATTTTGCCCCAAACTACTGCTCTTTTTATTTTTTTGTTTATTAGAAAATTTACGCGATGATTCGGTAATGACGAATCAATGTTCGGCATTGCCGAATGAAAACGTTGTTAATAGATTGTATAGATGTTATAATTGGGTTAAGTTTGCAAACAAAAACCCCTTCTATTCCTGGAGGTATATTATGGAATTCCAAAATGACATGAAGAATGTCCATGTTCAATCAGTGGGGAAAGCATTGCTGATATTGGATCTGCTGGCTGCGGAGAAATCAGAAATGTCTTTGACTGACATCTCGTCAGCGACAGGCTGGGCCAAGAGTACGGTTCACGGCCTGGTATCTACTTTGAGAGAATACGGATATATTGAGCAGTCTTTGTTTAATGGCCGGTATAAGCTGGGCATAAAGCTGTTTGAAATGGGAAATGCAGTCAAGCGTTCATGGGACATCAATGCAGTGGCCAAGCCTCATCTTAGGCGTTTGAATGAAAAGACCGGTGAGATGGTTCAGCTGGCGGTCGAAAAAGAAGGAGAAGTATTATATCTGGATAAGTTAGATGCTCATAAGGATATGAGGATTGTTTCTGATATTGGCATCAGGCTTCCGGTGCACTGCAGCGGATTGGGGAAATCGCTTTTGGCCTACAGACCTCAGAGTGAGGTTAAAAGGATTGTTAAAGAAAAAGGGATGCGGGCTATGACAGAGCGGACCATTACGACCTTGCCGAAACTCTTTCAGGAGCTGGAAAATGTCAGAAAGAACGGATACAGTATTGATGACCAGGAGATTATGGAAGGTCTTCGGTGTATCGGGGCACCTATTTTTGATTCGGGAAATCAGGTCAGATATGCGATAAGTGTATCGGGGTTTTACTACAAGATGCAGGGACAGCATCTGGACTTTATCATAGAGTCCGTTAAAAAAACTGCAGAAACTATTTCCTATGAAATGGGTTACCGGAAAAAATAAAATAAAAAGTGAAGGAGTGAATGAAATGACACAGCAACAGAATCCGGCCATTGCCAAAAGTGTTCAGACCGGAATGTTTACGACAAATTATCATGATCAGGGAAACGGAGACCCGGTTGTCATGCTCCATGGTTCAGGCCCGGGGGTGTCGGCATGGGCTAATTGGAATAAGGTGATGCCGATCCTTGCAGCGAAGTATCGGATATTGGCACCGGATATGGCGGGCTTTGGCTTTACCGAACGCAAAGAAGGCGTTGTTTATAACATGGATACCTGGGTAAAACAGACGATTGACTTCATGGATGCAATGAAAGTAGACAAAGCCAGCTTAGTGGGAAATTCTTTTGGCGGTGCGTTGGCGCTGGCTATAGCTGTAAAGTATCCGGAGCGGGTCAATAAGCTGGTCTTAATGGGAAGCATGGGTGTTTCTTTCCCGATTACATATGGATTGGATAAAGTATGGGGCTATACCCCTTCTTTTGAAAATATGAAAGAGCTGTTGGATATTTTTGCATATGACCGATCGATCGCCAATGATGATCTGGCTATGATGCGTTATGAATCCAGTAAAAAACCAGGCTTTCAGGAGAGCTTTTCTTCAATGTTCCCGACGCCGCGTCAGGAGGGAGTGGAAAAGATGGCCGCAAATGAAATCTATCTGCGTAATATTAAGAATGAGACGCTGATTGTCCATGGTCGGGAAGACCAGGTAATTCCGACCGAGACTTCTTATCGCTTAATTAATATGCTGGAGAATGCCGAGCTTCATATCTTTGGCAAATGCGGACACTGGACACAGATTGAAAAAGCACAGAAATTTGCAGACTTAGTAATCAATTTCCTGCAGTGTTAAGATTTTGAGACGGGGTAGTGTTTATGAAAAAAATGGAACGAGAAGAATATTCAGATATGCTTTATGAAGCAGAGCGAAGCCGGACACAGATTCAGCCGCTCACTTCGATGGATGGAGGTCTGAATATAGATGACGCTTATTATATTCAGCTGAATAATATTGACAGGGCTGTAAAGGCGGGTCAGGTTATATCGGGTAAAAAAATAGGTCTGACTTCTGAAGGAATGCAAAAACAACTGGGAGTCGGGGAACCGGATTATGGCCACTTGTTTGAATGTATGGACTGTCATGACAACAAAGTATCTGTGGATGTCCTGATTCAGCCTAAAATAGAAGCAGAGCTGGCATTTGTCCTAAAAGATGATTTGTCAGGTGAGAACATCACCGCAGAAGATGTGGTGGCAGCCACCGACTATGTGGTTGGGGCCTTTGAAATCGTGGACAGCCGGATTGCCGATTGGAAGATAAAGCTGGTTGACACAATTGCCGATAATGCATCATCCGGAAGGTATATACTGGGTACTAAAAGAATTTCGCCGACCAGCGAACTCGCCGATATCACAATGAATTTATATAAGAATGGTGAATTTCTGGCGACAGGAAGCGGTGCAGCTGTTTTAGGTGATCCGTGCCTGGCTGTTGCCTGGCTGGCAAACCGGCTGAAAGATTACGGTGTTATGCTGAAGAAGGGAGAAGTTATCCTTTCGGGAGCTTTTTCGGCCGCACCGGAAGCAACGCGTGGTGATAAGTTTACTGCTGAGTTTTCAGAACTGGGAACGATTACGGCGGAATTTATTTAGCAGGAGGTGAATTTGTGGACAAGATAAAAGTGGCGGTAATTGGACCTGGCAATATCGGCAGTGATCTGATGTATAAGATCTTCAGAAGCCGGTACATGGAAATGGCATTAATGACAGGAATCGTGGAATCAGAGGGAATTAAACGGGCGAGAGGACTTGGAATCGATGTATCTACCGACGGGGTGGATGCGGTGGTCAGACGGGATGATATCCGGATCGTCTTTGAGGCGACGAGTGCATCCGCGCATAGGGCAAATGCTCCATTATTAAAAGAGGCCGGTAAGACATCTATTGATTTGACGCCGGCGGCGGTAGGACCTTATTGTGTACCAAGCGTGAACCTGGACCAGCTGCTGCAGGAACAGGATATTAACATGGTAACCTGCGGCGGTCAGGCAACGATACCGATCATCCATGCAATTGAGCGGGTTGCCGGGGCAGAATATGCTGAGATCGTTGCATGTATTTCATCTAAAAGTGCCGGTCCCGGTACACGGGCTAATATGGATGAGTTTACCGACACTACGACAAAGGCAATCGTCCAAGTTGGAGGTGCAGACAGGGGGAAGGCGATCATCGTGTTGAATCCTGCCGAACCGCCGTTGATGATGACCAATACGGTTATGGTCAGGATCAAGGATAAAAAGGTTGATTTTGCAGTAATCGAAAAATCTGTTCAGGAGATGGTTGCTGAAATGTTGAAATATGTTCCCGGATACCGCTTGAGGGTGCCGCCGGTGCTGGATGGGGATAAGGTGACTACAGTTATTGAAATCGAAGGTCAGGGGGATTTCCTGCCAGTGTACTCCGGTAATTTAGATATTATCAATTCGGCTGCTGTAGCAGCAGGCGACAGGATTGCCTGTAGACTCTTGGAAGGGGTGGCTCAAAATGAATGACAGACAGTTATTTCTCGTCGATACGACAATGCGGGACGGAAGTCATGCCGTAAGGCACGGCTTTACCGGAGATCAGGTGGCAGCTATCGCAAGAGGGCTGGACGAAAGCGGAGTGCCGTTCATTGAAGTCTCTCATGGTGACGGGCTGGGGGGCTCCAGTTATACTTATGGATTCTCCGGAACAAATGAGTTCGATTTGATTAAAGCTGCAGGTAAAGTGATTGAAAAGGGAAAACTGACCGTATTACTTTTACCGGGAATCGGCACCATTGAGGATTTAAAAAGGGCAAAAGAATGCGGAGCTCAGGTGGTACGTGTGGCCACCCATGTGACGGAAGCGGATGTCAGTGCCCAGCATATCCGGGCGGCAAAAGAAATGGGAATGATGGCTGTAGGATTCCTGATGATGGCACATATGGCATCCCCGGAGGTTATTGCCGGTGAGGCTAAAAAGATGGAAAGCTATGGTGCGGATTATATTAATCTTGCAGATTCTGCCGGTTATCTGACACCAAAGGGAGTCGCGGACAGAATTCGGGCGGTAAAAGATGCTGTCAACATACCTGTTGGTTTCCACGCTCATAACAATCTGGGGATGGCATCGGCCAACTCGCTGGCTGCGGTAGAAGCAGGAGCGGTCTACATAGATGCGACGATCGGCGGATTAGGGGCTGGTGCTGGTAATACACAGATTGAAGCGATCTTGGCGATACTTAAGCGGGAAGGGTATAACATTGACGGCGACTTATATGGTCTGATGGATCTGGCATCTGGCGTAGTCAGGCCGATGATGCTGCGGCCGCAGGAAGTCGACGCCGGTTCCCTGATGCTTGGATATACGGGAGTCTATTCCAGTTTTCTGCTTCATGTTTACCAGGCGGCGGAAAAATATGATCTGGATGCCAGGGATATCTTAGTGGAACTGGGACGCAGAAAGATGGTGGGTGGACAGGAAGATATGATCATCGACGTGGCCTACCAGCTGAAAGCGGGAGCCAGGCAATGAAAGACGGGAAACATTTGATTTATGTAAAGGATGAAGAACGGATCATTGAATGTAATCACGATGAGGTTATCCTTGAAGCGCTAAAGCGGGAAAATGTATACGGAATGGCAAAAGGATGCTTTGGCGGCGGCTGTGGTATATGCAAAATCCAGGTTCTGGATGGACAGTATGAGATTATTCAAAAAATGAGCCGGGCTCATATCAATCCGGCGGAACGAGAAGAAGGTTATGTTTTAGGGTGCTGTGTAAAATTAAAAAGTAATGTAACCATTATAAAAGAGAAAACCATATAAGAAAGGCAGGGATGCAATATGGCATTAGGTGGAGTAATCAGACCAGGTTTGATTCAGTTGAAAGTATTGGATTTGGATAAGACGTTAAAGCATTATACGGAGTATTTGGGCTTGAATGAAGTGTGCCGGACAGATGACGGGCGTGTATGCTTGAAAGGGTATGACGAATTTGAACATCATTCGGTAGTATTGAAACTTGCTGATGAAGCCGGATTTGATCTGGCGGCGTTTAAGGTGGAATCAGAAGCGTATTTGAGCGAATTGGAAAAGAGGATCCGGGCATTCGGTTATGAAACTTATGATGTTGATGCGAATACCGACCAGCCGGGGTTTGGACGGAGAGTTGGCTGTAAAATCTGCACCGGTCACCATTTGGAATTTTATGCAACTGTAGAACAGGCGGAACAAAGACCGGAGTTGCTGAATCCCAATATCTGGACCACACCGCCGAGAGGGATGAAGTGTCAGAGATTTGATCATATGCTGCTTTATGGACCGGGGATCGAGGAAGCCGAGAGATTTTGTGTAGAGGTGCTGGGGATGTATGTTCCGGAAGTGTGCAATCTGCCGGATGGAAAACGGCTTGCATCCTGGATCACTGGCTCTAATAAGCCTCATGATCTTGCATTTGTAGAGTATGAACGGCCGAACACAATACATCATGTTGGTTTTCTGCTGGAGGACTGGCATGATGTGGGAAATGCGGCGGATTATATGGGACGCTATAATATCAAGAGAGATGTAGGACCAACGCGACATGCTATTACCAGAGGACAGACCATTTATTTCTGGGATCCTTCCGGTAATCGAAACGAAGTATATGCCGGTGGCTATACGGCATACCCGGATCATCCGCAGCGAGTATGGGATGCCGATCAACTGGGAAGGGGACTGTTCTATTATGAAGGCGAACTGTTTCCTAGCTTCCTTTCAATTGTGACCTAGTCGATAATTGAATTATTAGGTCTGCCGGACAACAGCAACGGGGTCCGGAATAACTGAAAGTGTCCACGGACAACGCTCCGTCAATCGTTCACTTTCAGTTATTCCAGACCCCGTTGTTCGCTGAAATACAAGTGCGGCAAGTATAGAAGGCTGTCACATAATTTATATTTAAGCAAATATTATATGTGGATACGACAAAAGGCACGTTTTTTCGTGCCTTTATTAATTATGATTCCCAAATCATAAGATATTCAATTTCGTTTGTGTTTTTGTCTGTTTTTTCGGAGTTGATACTGAAATTTTCTCGTTTGTAGAAGTCGATGGCGCGTTCATTTTTTTTGTATACATGTAATGATAGACGGGTTTTGAATTTTTTTGCGTAATCCAGAAGTTGTTTACCGATGCCCTGGGACTGTGCTTCGTTATAGACGAAGATGCCGCCGATATAGCTGTCGATCAGACCTATGAAGCCCTGGATTTCATGATCAGCATCATCTTCGAAGATGTATAACTCTGAATGTAACAGCATTTCTTTTGCCATTTCGTAGCTTTCCTGCCAATAGGTTTTTGAAACAAAATCATGGGCCTGGGTGTTGGCCTCAAGCCATATATACATGACTTTGTCTAAGTCTTTTTTCTGTAGTTTTCTGATCATCCTGTATTCTCCTTTTGTGTTCTGACTATCATTATATCAAATCTGATAAAAAAAGGTACTTTTTTATTATTTTTACAGATTTGCAAGAATAAGTAATCAGAGACAACGGGGTAATTTCTGAAATTATCAAAATATAGGCAATACCAAAACTCTGACAATGTTGAGATAATGTTATTGGAGGAATATACTATGATAAGATATGATGTGTTATGGAAAACCATGAAAAAGAAAGGGATTACTCAATATAAGCTCATCGTTGATTACAACATCAGCCGTGGTTTGCTGGACAGATTAAAGAAAAATGAAGGTGTTACAACCCATACGATTGATACATTGTGCAACATTCTGGATTGCGACATCTGTGATATAGTGGAACATATTAAAGAGAATAAAGGAGAGAGCTAATTTGGGAGAATTTTAATATGTAATATTAAGGATTCTTCCTTTTTTATTGGGGAATATAATGGTTGAATGGAGGTTCCGTATGATAAATATCATGCTGATAGAACCTGATGAAGAGTTGCAGATGCAGTTTAAACTAGCATTACAACATTACCCTGATATGGTATTGGTTGCGGAGACAGGCAATGAAATGCTTGCTCTGAAAGCGCTGAAAGAAATTCATGTCGACGTGATCATACTGGATCTGGAACTTCGTCAGGGAAGTGGAATACTTTTTTTGAAAAAGATTGAATATATGATTGATCCGAAACCGTTTATTATGGTTGTTACACAGGTGGAATCCAAGGTGATCTTTGACACGATAAGACAACTTGGAGTAGATTACATCTGGAAAAAACGTAATAAAACTTCGTCGGCAAATGTGCTTCTTGAGATCGTTGAGGTCAGCAAACAGCAAATTAAAACGAATTCGGGTAAAACTGCTGAGCAGATAAGAGAAAAATTAAATAATAAGACTCAAATCAGGTTTCTCCGCAAAATGGTAGAAGAATATCTTGAGGACATGGGATTTTCTTATAAATATATCGGTACGAAGTATCTCAATGAGGCCTTGTTTTTAGTTATTGTAAATCAGGATATGGAGATGAATGTTACGAAAGCCCTGTATCCTCAGATCGCTAAAATATTTAACTGTAACCTCGATGGCGTAGAAAAAAATATAAGAGTTGCCATTGAAGATGTCTGGTCGCGTAAAACTATGAGTGAACTGAAGATCCTGTATCCATACGAATGGAATGAAAGGACCGGGCGGCCGACCAATCGGGAATTTCTCCGCAATGCCAGCAGACAGATGCTCAAGTGAGGAAGAGGTAATTTAGTGAGGGAATGTGCTAATAATGTAAGTTGATGAAATTGAGCCGGCATGTGTTGACAGGCTTTTCCCGAAATACTACAATGAGCTCACAAAGATAAATTTACAAGGAGGCAGATAAGATGGATGCAGGAAAATTAAGCAGGATTTTAAAAGCGATGGAAGAGCAGACAATACCGCAGATGGTTATTTCTGATCCGACGGCAATCTTCTATCTTACCGGTAAATGGATTCATCCCGGTGAAAGATTATTGGCTTTGTATTTAAATGTTAACGGCAGACACAAACTGTTGATCAATGAATTATTTCCGCAGGAAAAGGATCTCGGCGTAGAGTTGGTCTGGTACAACGATATTCAGGACGGTGTGGAGATTTTAAGCCGGTATGTTGAAAAGGACAAGATCATTGGGATTGATAAGACATGGCCATCCAGGTTTCTGCTTAGACTGCAGGAGTTGGGCGGCGGCAGCAAGTTTGTGAACGGCTCGCTGATCGTCGATTATGTCAGAATGATCAAAGATGAGAAAGAACAAGAACTGATGCGTGAATCATCCCGCTTAAATGATATCGCGATGAAAAAAATCATTCCGTATGCAGGCAAAGGATTAACCGAGAATGAGCTGGCGCAAAAAGTGCTTGAAATCTATAAAGAACTGGGTTGTGAGGGTGTTTCCTTTGATCCCATCACCGCTTATGCCAAAGGAGCCGCTGATCCTCATCATGCCACCGATGACAGTATGGGTAAAAGGGGCGATTGTGTCGTACTTGATATTGGTGCTTTTAAAGACAATTATGCTTCCGATATGACCAGAACCGTATTCATTGGTGAGGTGTCTGATAAGGCTAAGGAAATTTATGAGATTGTCGTGGAAGCTAATATGCGCGGAATTGCTGCCGCGAAACCAGGTAACCGCATGTGCGATGTGGATCTGGCTTGTCGGAATTATATCGAAGAAAAGGGATATGGTAAATACTTTACCCATCGGACCGGTCATTCTATTGGTTTGGAGGATCATGAATTCGGCGATGTTTCTTCGGTCAATGAAGATATTATTAAAGTCGGACAGTGTTTCTCGGTAGAGCCGGGGATCTATCTCCAGGAAGAAGGAATCGGGGTACGGATTGAAGACCTTGTAATCATTACCGAAGACGGTTGTGAAGTACTCAATCACTTTACGAAAGACCTGATCGTGGTTCCGCAGGAATAGGTACTGACTAAATCTTTACTTTTCTCCGGGTCTGTACTAAAATAGTGACAGACAGTCTAGAGCCTGAAAAGACCAAGCTCAAGTTTTTAATATAGGAGGAAAGCAGAATGAACAGAGAACAGGCAAATGATATTTTATTGAAATATATGGAGGGGGAAGCATACCGTCAGCATTCTTATGCGGTGGAAGCGATCATGAAGGGGCTGGCCAGGCGTCTGGCACCGGACCAGGAGGAATACTGGGGCATCGCCGGTCTGCTGCACGATCTGGATGAGGAGCAATGCGACTGGAAGAACCATCCGGAGGTACACGGCCCGACTTCAGTGGAAATTTTGAAAAAAGAAGGTATTGATGATCCGGTTCTTTTTGACACGATCAAGGCTCATAACCCGGCATGCGGGATGAAGGCTAAGACCACCTTTCAGTATGCACTGCTGGCAGCCGATCCGATGAGCGGATTTGTAAAAGCGGTTGCTCAGATATATCCCGATAAAAAGATTGCCAGTGTCAAGCATAAATCGGTGATGAAGCGTTTCAACGAACTTCGTTTTGCTTCCGGTGCTAACCGTGACTATATGGAGATGATTGAGTTTACCGGGCTGAGTTTGGATGACCTGATCGATGTGGCATTGGAAGAGATGAGAGCTATTTCTGATGTGCTGGGGTTATAGCGTTCATAATTTATATGTTTATAATCTATATATAGTAGAATTGCAGAATGCGTTTTGGCATATCTAGTCAGAACGCATTTTTATTGGTTAAATCCCTTGATAGTGCTTGACTTTCGCGCTTTTTTGTAATAAAATATTCTAGCGTGCACGAAAATGCATTTATTTTTGTGTACCGTAAACCGTTTATTGAACATTAGCAGTTCAGCAACCTAAGTCCTCATATAATATGAGGCGAAATAATCGTAGGAGGTGAAAGGAATGCCAACATTCAACCAATTAGTAAGAAAAGGCCGTGAAACTTCAACCAAGAAGTCAACCGCTCCGGCTCTGCAGAAGGGTTACAACTCTTTGAGAAAAAGAACTACCGATGCTTCTGCTCCGCAGAAGAGAGGCGTGTGTACCGCAGTTAAGACCGCTACACCGAAGAAGCCGAATTCAGCGCTGCGTAAGATTGCCAGAGTACGTCTTTCTAACGGCATTGAAGTGACCAGTTATATTCCTGGCGAAGGACATAACCTTCAGGAACATAGCGTTGTTCTGATTCGTGGCGGCAGGGTAAAAGACTTGCCGGGTACCAGATACCATGTTATCAGAGGAACACTGGACACAGCAGGTGTTGCCAACAGAAGGCAGTCGCGTTCTAAGTATGGTGCTAAGAGACCAAAAGACGCGAAAAAAAGCTAGAGCACTTAGTGAATGCAAGCGACAGCGCAGCATGAACTCAGTCTTGAAGAACTACAATATCACAACTAAAAATTGAGTATCACAAACAGAACTATGATTAATTCTTGAGTGTTATTTATTTAGGAAAAGATATCTTTTTGAATATTAGCAATTCAAGAAGCTTAGGTTGCGGGTTAGTATATATACGATATTTGTATGTATGTCCCGCGCGAACACATAGCAGACACATGTGAGTACCGATGAATTAATCACGCACTCGTTCAGGGACGAATGCAAATATGTTTAAGGAGGGAAGAACCGTGCCACGTAAAGGACATACAGGTAAAAGAGACGTTTTAGCGGATCCGTTATACAACAATAAAGTGGTAACCAAACTTATCAATAACATTATGTTAGATGGTAAGAAAGGTGTTGCTCAGAAGATTGTATACGGAGCATTTGCAAGAATTGAAGAAAAGTCTGATAAGCCAGCTATCGAAGTGTTTGAAGAAGCAATGAACAACGTTATGCCGGTATTAGAAGTAAAGGCAAGACGTATCGGTGGAGCAACTTATCAGGTGCCGATTGAAGTCAGAGTTGACCGAAAACAGGCATTAGCGCTTCGCTGGATCACTTTGTTTTCACGCAAAAGAGGCGAGAAGACGATGGAAGAGAGATTGGCGAACGAACTTATGGATGCATCCAACAATACCGGAGCATCTGTAAAGAAGAAAGAAGATATGCATAAAATGGCAGAGGCTAATAAGGCATTTGCGCATTATAGATTTTAGGAGGAATGAATCTTGGCTGGAAGAGAATATCCATTAGAGAGAACCAGGAACATCGGTATTATGGCTCATATTGATGCTGGTAAGACTACGCTGACCGAGCGTATCTTATACTATACCGGTGTTAACTATAAGATTGGGGATACTCACGAAGGAACTGCTACCATGGACTGGATGGAACAGGAACAAGAACGTGGTATTACAATCACTTCAGCAGCTACGACATGCCACTGGACACTACAGAAGGAAGCGCAGGCCGATCCGGCCGCTCTGGAGCATCGTGTTAACATTATTGACACACCGGGCCACGTTGACTTCACGGTGGAGGTTGAACGTTCACTGCGCGTGCTTGACGGAGCTGTTGGTGTGTTCTGTGCTAAGGGTGGTGTTGAGCCGCAATCAGAAAATGTGTGGCGTCAGGCTGACACATATAATGTGCCGAGAATGGCATTCATCAATAAGATGGACATTTTAGGTGCGGATTTCTATGGTGCAGTAGAACAGATCAAGACCAGATTAGGTAAAAATGCAATTTGCCTGCAGCTGCCGATCGGAAAAGAAGATAATTTCCAGGGAATCATCGATCTGCTGGAAATGAAAGCTTATATCTTCCATGATGATAAAGGCGAGGACATTACAGTTGGAGAGATTCCGGCTGACATGGCTGATGATGCGGAATTGTATCGTACCGAATTAGTAGAGAAAATCTGCGAACTGGACGATGATCTGATGATGGAATACCTGGAGGGTGATGAACCTTCTATTGAAGCACTGAAAGCAGTTTTACGAAAGGCTACATGTGAGTGTACTGCAATTCCGGTATGCTGCGGCAGTGCATACAGAAACAAAGGGGTCCAGAAATTATTGGATGCGGTATTGGAATATATGCCGGCACCGACTGACATCCCGGCAATCGACGGGATAGATGATGAAGGAAATCCGACCGTGAGACATTCTTCAGATGAAGAACCGTTCTCAGCGTTAGCATTTAAGATCATGACCGACCCGTTTGTAGGAAAACTTGCCTATTTCAGAGTTTATTCAGGAACAGTGAATTCCGGTTCTTACGTCCTGAATGCAACGAAAGGTAAGAAAGAACGTGTGGGACGTATCCTGCAGATGCATGCAAACAAGCGGGAAGAGCTTGACAAAGTATATTCAGGGGACATCGCAGCAGCGATCGGATTCAAGTTAACAACAACAGGTGATACTATTTGTGATGAAAGACATCCGGTCATCTTAGAGTCGATGGAATTCCCGGAACCGGTTATCGAACTGGCGATTGAGCCTAAAACGAAAGCTTCTCAGGGGAAACTTGGTGAGTCGCTGGCGAAACTGGCGGAAGAGGATCCGACTTTTAGAGCTCATACCAATAAGGAAACCGGTCAGACTATTATCGCCGGAATGGGTGAACTTCATCTTGAAATCATCGTTGACAGACTTCTCCGCGAATTCAAGGTTGAGGCGAATGTAGGTGCACCTCAGGTTGCTTATAAAGAGTCATTCACCAAGTCTGCAGATGTTGACAGCAAATATGCGAAACAGTCTGGCGGACGTGGTCAGTACGGACATTGTAAAGTTAAGTTTGAACCGATGGACGTGAATGGTGAAGAAATCTATAAATTTGAATCAAAGGTGGTCGGCGGTTCGATTCCGAAGGAATATATCCCGGCCGTTGGTGCAGGTATCGAAGAGGCGATGAAGGCTGGTATGCTGGGTGGGTTCCCGGTAGTGGGCATTCACGCGACCGTATACGATGGTTCTTACCATGAAGTCGATTCAAGTGAAATGGCATTCCACATCGCCGGATCATTAGCATTCAAGGATGCGATGAGGAAATCATCTCCGGTACTTCTGGAGCCGATCATGAAGGTTGAAGTTACCATGCCGGAAGAATATATGGGTGATATCATCGGTGATATCAATTCCCGCCGTGGTCGGATCGAAGGGATGGATGACTTAGGCGGCGGTAAGATCGTTCGCGGTTATGTGCCATTGTCAGAGATGTTTGGATATGCGACAGATTTACGTTCCAGAACCCAGGGACGCGGTAATTATTCAATGTTCTTTGAGAAATATGAGCCGGTTCCGAAGTCGGTACAGGAAAAAATCTTGTCCACTAAAAATGATTAAGAAAAACAGTAAAAAGGCTTGAAAAACTGTATGATTTGAAATATAATCAGAAATAGCCGAGTTAATATCGAAACTATGAAAAAATGCCTAAAAAGGCAGATATATTTAAGGAGGACATTCAAAATGGCTAAAGCTAAATTTGAGAGAAACAAACCACATTGTAATATCGGAACGATTGGTCACGTTGACCATGGTAAAACAACATTAACCGCAGCGATTACCAAGACTCTTAACACCAGATTGGGAACCGGTGAGGCAGTTGCGTTTGATAACATCGATAAGGCTCCGGAAGAAAGAGAACGTGGAATCACAATCTCTACTTCTCACGTTGAGTATGAGACTGAAAACCGTCACTACGCTCACGTTGACTGCCCGGGACATGCCGATTACGTTAAGAATATGATCACCGGCGCGGCACAGATGGATGGTGCTATCCTTGTTGTTGCTGCTACCGATGGTGTTATGGCTCAGACTAAAGAGCATATCCTGCTTTCGCGTCAGGTAGGTGTACCTTATATTGTAGTATTCATGAACAAATGTGACATGGTTGATGATGAAGAATTATTAGAATTAGTAGAAATGGAAATCCGTGAATTGTTAAGTGAATATGAATTCCCGGGTGATGATACGCCGGTTATTCAGGGTTCAGCTCTTAAGGCTCTTGAAGATCCTTCAGGCGAATGGGGTGACAAAATTCTTGAGCTTATGAAAGCTGTTGATGAGTGGGTTCCGGATCCGCAGAGAGATACCGACAAACCGTTCCTGATGCCTGTAGAGGATGTATTCTCAATTACCGGCCGTGGTACTGTTGCTACCGGTAGAGTAGAGCGTGGTATGCTTCACGTGTCTGACGAAGTTGAAATCGTTGGTATCAAAGAAGAAACCCGTAAAGTTGTTGTTACTGGCGTGGAAATGTTCCGTAAGCTTCTTGATGAAGCTCAGGCTGGTGATAATATCGGTGCACTGCTTCGTGGTGTTCAGAGAGACGAAATCGAAAGAGGCCAGGTTCTTGCTAAGCCGGGATCTGTAACCTGTCATACAAAGTTTACCGCACAGGTATACGTTTTGACCAAGGATGAAGGTGGACGTCATACTCCGTTCTTCAACAACTACAGACCTCAGTTCTACTTCAGAACAACGGATGTAACTGGTGTTTGTAACTTACCGGATGGTGTAGAAATGTGCATGCCTGGTGATAACATCGAAATGACCATCGAGCTGATTCACCCGATCGCTATGGAACAAGGTCTTACATTCGCTATCCGTGAAGGTGGACGTACGGTTGGTTCAGGACGTGTTGCTTCTATCGTTGAGTAAGCAATAAAATAGAATCAATAGTTTATCGCAATCCTTTGTTTTCAAGGGATTGCGGTTTTTAGGTATAATAAATCCTTGCCGGATGGTTTCCGGCAAAACAAATTTATCGGAGGAATAATCTCTATGAAGAAAATTATCATTCTTATGTTGGCATTGATGCTGGCAATCTCCCTCGCTGCTTGTAGCGGAAAGGACAACGGTAGTTCAAACACGGCTGGCAGCAGCAATGCGCCCGACTCAGGTGAGGCTGACACAACTACAAGCGATGAGAGCAGTGTTACCCAACCAAAAGCAACAGAGGAAAATGTGAAAAGCGACGGCTATGATAAATTCAGCCAGTTGAAAATTGGTATGACCGAAAGCGAGGTTAATGCTGTTTTAGGTGAACCGGAAAGAGTAGATAAGGCCTATTATTATTACATTGTAACCGTAAACGGAAAAGATTTAGAACTAGAGGTATGGATTAACACCGTAGACGGTTTAGTCACGTATATAAGTGGAGATTTTTCCGGAAGCGATTACAGGGCAGAATTTGCCGACAGCGCAACTGATCTTTCAAAGGCTGACGGCTTGGAGAGCGGTGAAATTAACACTTATGATGCCGGCGTAAGCGCTTTTAAAACCCCTGGCTTTTTGATGAACATAGACGAAGACGGAACAAAGACATATCTTTGGGTTGATGCTGATGATGGCTATTTAAAAGTTACTGTTAAAGCTGACGGAAGCGTAGAAGCATATAGCGGCTATTGTTAAATAATCAAACAGCTGCATCTTTCTGGAGGACCATTGAGCTGCGCTCTGTCAAGTAGACAGTATTCATATGTGCGCATCTCGACTATACGGACTATATCTATTGTAAAGCCGCCATTCTGGCGGCTTTATTTTTTTACGATAAAAAATTTGTTGATAAACGATAATTTACAGGCAACAATATTTTGAAACCCCCTCAATGTCAAAAAAATCCAGTCCTTCCTATTGACTTTTTTTTCCTGTTGACTTATTATAAAAACACGGTTTTGTCTACCATATATGATTGTTTTGGGACGCGTCCAATTGAATAAATTGATGTTGACCGATCCATCTAATTTGGTAATCTGCTCTGTCTGTTGCAGGGAAAAGCCTGGTCTAAAAAGCGTAAAGAAAGGAGCGATAATGATGATTTTTGAAAATTCACATAAGAAAACCAATGAATCTAGGATTATAGAAAATGATAATAATAAATTTTGGGGAGGGGATAGCTAATGATACACCGAGGTAGAAAATATTTAGCAATTTTAATTGTACTGGTTATGTCAATTCAAGTATCTGGCATATCGGTTTCTGCTGATCAGGGTGTCGATCGGAATATTTCAAATGAAAACATTGCCGCAGAAGAAGCAATTGACCTAACAGGAGCTGCGGCAGCGACAGAGGATGGCAGTGGAGAAGATGACGCGAAGATGGAAGAAACGACGGAGAACGTCATCCCGGACAAAAGTTCTTCTGGTAAAGGGGTTCGGAGCGGCTCTGTAGATATCACAGATTATATTATATTCACCAACGGTGAATTAACTTCCTCGTCCGGGATTATCAATGAGGGGGATACGGATATAGTTTTCGGTTACTGGGCGTCTTATACATTTGGCACTGACTGGTCAGTTGACTTTGCCGCTCTTGCTGCTGACGGCATTACCTTGGAAGCCGGAGATTATTTCACATTTACTGTACCGGATATATTTGGCCCTCAGACCTTTACCCTGGGCGATGCGAGTGGAGTCTGGGCAACTGTTGAGATAGATGCGGACGGAAACGGAAAAGTAACCTTTACTTCAGCAGTTGAAGGGAAACAGGACCTGTCGGGATCGCTTGAGCTCAAGGCAACCTATAAGGAGAGTACTAAGGATATACCGGTTGAATGGACTTTCGAGTTTGGCAATGACACATTCGAGTATACAGGACAATCCGGAGGGGGTGACCCCATTGGCAACAACCACCATTATATAAAAGATGCCGCAAAATTCTCGATAGGTAAGAGCGGTGACTATTATGGATGGCAAGCTTTCATTAATATGACGGGGGATGACTGGACGGGTGAGGTCACAATAGAGGACACTCTTGGTCCGTATCATAAGATGGCGCCCTGCCAGGACAGTAGTGCCAGTCAAGAACGTTACGGGATTGACGGCATTGACTATTTATCCATTGGTGTAATCGGTTGGGAGCAAATGCGTGAGGATTATAATTCTTTTGTTCAATACAGCAAAAGCATTTCTTCTGAAACCTTATGGTATCGCAAGCCGGCCAACAGTATCATTTGGAAGCAAAGCAGCTATAGGACAGAGGATGAAATAACATCCGGTTATACGAGTTTTATGATAAACAGTATGCGCTGGTGGGCACAAGGCAGTTATTACGACTATATAACGCCTTATACCGGTGGGCTGGAAAGCATTGAGGTGACGCCCGGCGGCTATAAAATCATTTTTCCCGATGGCGCTTTGAAAGAACAAAGCTTGGTTCTCTTGTACTATACAGAGCTTTCGTCAGGATATACACCGCCGACCCTTGATAATGATATAAAAGTTACAGGGACAGACATAGAGTATGAGACGCAGTCGACACATACTGTCTCTGGAAGCGGCTCAATCAGCGGAACAGCTGGGGAAATCACCATAATTAAGTTCGATTCCAGCGGACATGAAACGCTGGCTGAAGCAAGTTTCGAATTGATAAAGGAAACTGTCACTTGCGGAACCGAGACAACAGGAAGCAACGGAACGGTAATTTTTAAACTTCGGTCAGATGGCAACGGATATGCAGGGACATATACACTGACGGAGACCGCTGCCCCGCCGTCATATACCATACTGTCTGAGCCATTAATGATTGAGATCAATAGTACCGGTAAAATTCTCTCGGTCAATGGCACGACCGTTTCGGCGAACCAAAATACAGATATATACAGTGCGGATAATGAAAAAATCTGTACGGTCATCAACGGCGGTTTACAGTTGCACGTATACAATCATAAAGCGGAAAAGGTAAGCATAAGCGGCAGTAAGACATGGGATGATGCAGAGAATCAGGCCGGAAAGCGACCGGACAGCATTGTAGTGAACCTGTTGGCAGACGATGAGCCGATCGATAGCAAAAAAGTCACCGCAAATGATAACTGGACCTATGGATGGACAAATCTGCCGAAGTATGCGGATGGTGAGGAGATCATTTATACGGTTACGGAAGATCCGGTCAGCGAATACGACACCGAAATTACCGGCTTTGATATCACCAACACCTATCGGCCACAGATCAGCGTATCCAAGATTAATAGTGCAGGAAGTGAATTATCCGGAGCATCCCTGACGATCTACGAGGCCGATGCAGATGGTAAGGCAACGGATGTCATAGCGAAAGACAAGGATGGGAAGGAACTGACCTGGGTAACCACAGGGGAAGTGAAAGATATCACAGGAATAGCGGAAGGAACGTATATACTGCACGAAGAAGCAGCTCCAGAAGGTTACTATGTAGCATACGACATCCTTTTTACGGTCAATGCTGATGGGACGGTAACAAAAGACAGTGCTGCGGGCGATATTGATGGAAATACAATCATCATGACAGACTTAAGGTATGAAGAAGTAATGACAGAAAGGGTTGCTCTGGTGATCGGGAAAACAGTAACCGGTACCGCAGGGGACCCGGAGCAGGAGTTTACGTTCACCTTAAAATTGTTTGATAAAAACGGAGAAGAAGTAACGGAGAGTTTCCCTTATGACGGATCCAAAACAGGAACGATTAAGAGCGGAGAGAGTGTGAAGCTGAAGCATGGCGAATCTATCAAAATCTATGATATACCGCTAGATGTACAGTATGCGGTGGTGGAAAGCGGCAATGAAGGTTATACAGTGAAAACGAAAAATACGTCAGGGACTATTGATGAGATAGGTAGAACGGCACAATTTACGAACCACAAGGATAATCCGGATGACGATGAGGATGGCGGCGGTACATTGAAGGCAATCGGACGCAAAGTAAAAACCGGTGATAATTCACATGTACTGTTATACGGTATTATAATGCTATTCACCGGAATGGGAATATTTATATTAACGTTACGCCACATAAAGAAGAAAAAAAACATTTTTAAATGATAATTACCAAAAGGGGCTGTCCTGAAATATAAAATTTCAGCAGTCCCTTTTAATATCGTAACTTACTGTAGATAATCCTGCGTCAAAATAGTTCATTATTAATAATATATCGGCCGGCTTCCGTTGATCGTTTCATTAATATATGCGGTCAGGCAGTTGACCGCTTTTTCTGCATCCCGTTCTTCTATGCACCGGCATAGTGAAATCGTATTCTGGTACAGAGACTCAATCCCATGCAATTGACAATAGCGTTCCCATAAAGACAATACCATCACTTTAAAGGACTGAAAGATCAGCGGAATCAATACGTTGCCGGAGAGGATTGCCAGTTCGTGCTGGAAATCGAAGGCATAGCTGCCTGCCTCGGCAAAGGTGGCTGATGTCTGAATCTTCTCGGCGAGATTAATCAATAGCAGTAATTCTTCATCCGTAATCTTGGGGATGCACTGTCTGACGGCGAGGGAATCAAGGGCAATCCGCACCTCCAGAATCGATCGGATCTCATCGGCTCGCAGTACGCCGCTATTGTAATTCATAATCGAGATCAGCGTGTCCAGGGTTCCGTTCCGGCGGTAATCTGAAACAAAGGTCCCGACCCGCGGCTTAATGGTGAGAAAACCTTTCCGTGCCAGGACGCTGATGCCGCTGTTAACAACGGCCCGGCTGACCTGCATGGACTCGGCGATTTCCCGCTCCGGCGGAAGTTTCTCTCCGATTGCCAGTTTCCCTGACAATATCTGTGATTCTAATTCTTGAATAAAAAGCTCTTTTAAAGAAGGGGCGCTCAATTTAGAAAATTCCATATCTAACCTCCGATTTAAGTATTGGTTAAACCAGATACCAATGATATTATTATAACGGTAAAAGTGCTAAAAAGCAACCATTAAATATAGAGAAAATGTTGAAAAACAGGGATTTTATTGACGACTGGAAATCAATGTGTTAAGGTTTTGGCAAAGGAATAATACTCATCTGGTATAACCAGAGGGATGAGAAGACCGATTTGAGAGGAGGAATCAAAATGTTTGTTTTTGCAGAAGGAGTACCAACTATTTTAGTGTGGCTGGTGTGGATCGCAGTATTTGTTGCTTTGTTTGGCCTGAATGAGGCAGGGCGACGGTTCAAGTGGGTGGGGTTCGGATTCTTTGTAATATTGCCGGTAATCCTGACCGTCCTGTGGCTGACGGTGCTCAAAGATAGTACCTATATGGACTGGTTTCATCTGGCCAAGGTTTATTCTTCAACGGCCGGCTGTATCGGCTTTTGGTGTATTCGGCACATTAAGGGAGCCAGTACTAAGAAGTGGGCGTTGTGTTTCCCGCCGCTGATCCTGGCGGTCAACATTATTGAAGCGGTGGTGAGAGATTTCGAGGTAGGGACAAAATATGTTGAGCCGGTAGTAGAATACATGAGCAATCAGATCCAGTATTATGCGGGCGGTTCATGGAACCTTATGAACGGCATTGCAGGAATCCTGAATATCATCACCATTACCGGATGGTTTGGCATCTGTATCCGTAAAAAGACGGTCAAAGATAACAGCCGCGATATGCTGTGGCCGGATATGCTGTGGTTTTGGATCATCGCGTACGATCTCTGGAATTTTGCCTATACATATAACTGTCTGCCGACTCATGCATGGTATTGCGGGTTTGCCTTATTGCTGGCACCGACCCTCTGTGCATTCACTGTTGGTAAGGGAGCATGGCTGCAGCATCGTGCCCAGACTCTGGCGCTCTGGTGTATGTTTGCCCAGACCTTTCCGCTGTTCCAGGATGCCGGAAAGTTCATGGTCCACTCCGCATCTAGCAGCAATATTGCGAAAGCAGCTATCCAGGAAGGGATCATTGCAGCTGACGGGATTACGGTAAATGCAGCCGAAGGAGTTCACCAGGTTGCTTCTGCCGCGCCGGACACCACTGCGATGTTTATTTTCAGTTTACTGGCATTGCTGGCTAATATTGCTGTATTTATCTACATGATCTATAAGGTAAAGAAGATCAAACGCAATCCGTACACCGCAGAACTTTATACCGATCTGGCAAAATATCAGGAAGTAAAAGTACTGGCAGAATAATGATATAACGGAAGGAATGATAATATGGAACAGTTCAAAGTATTGGAAATCAAACAGAGTGTCTTTGAAGATAACAATCGGCAGGCCGACTTGCTGCGGGAGGAATTGAAGGAAAATAAGACCTTTTTATTAAATCTGATGTCTTCCCCGGGCTCCGGTAAAACAACCACATTGACCAAGACCATCGCGGCATTGAAAGATGAGATGCGGATCGGGGTGATGGAGGCAGATATTGATTCTGACGTGGATGCCCGGACCATTGCCGGAACCGGGGTAAAAGTGATCCAGCTGCATACCGGCGGGATGTGTCATCTGGATGCCGATATGACCAGGCAGGGGCTGGAGGCTCTGGAGACTGCAAAGATTGACTGCGCAATTCTGGAAAATGTGGGCAATCTGGTCTGTCCGGCCGAATTTGATACCGGTGCGGTTAAGAATGCTATGATCCTGAGTGTTCCAGAAGGTGATGATAAACCATTGAAATATCCGTTGATGTTTACCATCGCTGACGTGTTATTGATCAACAAGATTGACGTAATGGAATATTTTGATTTTGATCTGGAAGCATGCAAGGCACGGGCGAAAAAATTGAATCCGGAAATTAAAATCATCCCTATTTCGGCCAGGACCGGAGAAGGAATTGAGGAATTTGCCGGGTGGATCCGTACCGAAGTGAAACAGTGGAATCAGTAATGTGCCATAAAAAGGAGCGATTCATATGAAAGATCTTACAAAAATGATCTTCCCGGAAGGCTATGAATGTCAGTATAACGAAAAGATAATGGCCTTCGCCAACCATCTGGGAAGAAAGAAGCCAGGTTCCAAGGATTCTTACAAATGGGATGATCCGGAGTATGTCATTCTCGAGGCGGGGATGACCGATGATATGGCAGAAGTGGGTATGGGACTGAAGCTGTATGAAAAGACTACCGCCGCTGATGTTGCTGCCAGTGTTGGAAAACCGGAGGATTTCTGCTATGAACAGCTGATGAAGTTAGCGGTCTACGGCGGCTGCTTTGTGAATACGGTGGACGGCGTCGATGTATTCTGGGCCGAGACCTGGATTCCGGGAACGATGGAAATGATCGTAAACAATCTCGATAACTGTGAGAAGTATCCGATTATCGGCTATGCTATGGAAGCCTATGGCCGGGTCCGGGGGCCGAAGAGTTCGGGTGCATTCCCGGTCGGTGTTGGATTGATGCGGGTTATCCCGATTGAGCGGTCTATTGAGGGGAATTCCCGCAGGGCATCTTATGAAGAAGTGTCAAAATATCTAAACGAAAATGACCTCTTCACGGTGACCGCCTGTTCCTGCCGTACCGATCGCGAACTGATGGGCGAGGGATGCGGACATTTGAAAGAGGATATGTGTATTCAGATGGGCCATGCGGCGGAGTATTATATCAAGACCGGCAGAGGCCGCCAGATTACCCGTGAGGAAGCTTTTGAGATTATTCGGCGGGCGGAAGAAAACGGTTTAATGCATCAGATTCCGAATATTGACGGCAGCGGTAAGACCCATGCCATTTGTAACTGCTGCGGATGCGGCTGTCTGTCGCTGCGGACGGCGGAAATGTTTAAGAATAATGACATGGTTCGTTCCAATTACGTTTCCCGGGTCGATCCGGAGAAATGCGTGGCCTGCGGCCAATGTGTGGAATACTGCCCGGTCAATGCACTAAAACTGGGACAGAAATTATGTTCCTCAAAGCCGGTGGTAGAAGATATTACTACGACCGTAACACCGCGGGATGAAAAGTGGACGGCAGATAAATGGAATCCGGATTATCGGGTTAACCGCGATAACGTGGTGGATACGGGAACTGCGCCTTGTAAGAGTAACTGTCCGGCACACATCGGTGTCCAGGGATATATTAAGCTGGCTTCCCAGGGGAGATATCAGGAGGCGCTGGAATTGATCCGGCATGAGAATCCGCTGCCGGCAGTCTGCGGACGGATCTGCAACCGGCGCTGTGAAGATGCCTGTACCAGAGGAAATGTGGATGAGCCGATCGCCATTGATGAGATCAAGAAATTTATCGCCCAGCAGGAGCTGGATGAGAAGAATCGTGTGATCCCGCAGAAGCGTCATGATTATAGTGATAAGAAGGTGGCGGTTGTCGGAGCCGGACCGGCCGGTTTATCCTGTGCCTATTATCTGGCTCTGGATGGTTACACGATTACCGTATTTGAGAAGGAGCAGCAGCTGGGAGGCATGCTGACGATGGGAATCCCCTCGTTCCGCCTGGAAAAAGATGTAGTCGATGCGGAGATTGAGGTCATCAAGGCTATGGGGGTAGAATTTAAAACCGGTGTTGAAGTAGGTAAGGATATTACTCTGGATGAGCTGCGGGCCCAGGGGTATGGTGCATTCTACCTGGCTATCGGTGCCCAGGGCGGCCGGAAGCTGGGAGTGGAAGGTGAAGACGCTAAAGGAGTGTGGTCGGGGATTGAATTCCTGCGCCGGATCAATCAGGATGAGAGCCTGGAGATGGCTGGAAAGGTGGTCGTCATCGGCGGCGGTAATGTAGCGATTGATGTGGCCCGGGCAGCGGTGCGGGCCGGTGATACTCAGGTCACTCAGGTCTGCCTTGAGAGCCGTGCGGAGATGCCGGCTTCAGAGGACGAGATTGAAGAGGCCGAAGAAGAGTATGTTGAGATCCGCAATGGCTGGGGAATTAAGCGCATTCTGACCGATTCCGGCAAGGCTGCCGGGGTGGAGCTGAAAAGATGTACCGCTGTGTTTGATGCAGATGGACGCTTCCATCCGCAGTATGATGAAAATGATACTATGACGATCGAGGCTGATCACGTTCTGGCTTCAGTGGGACAGTCCGTTGTATGGGGTGATCTGCTGAAAGATTCAGCAGTAGTGGTGAAGCCAAATGGTGCGGCAGAAGCGGATGACTTTACATATCAGACGGCGCACAGTGATATTTTTGCCGGTGGTGATGTGTATACGGGGCCGCGGTTTGCCATTGATGCAATCGCCGCCGGTAAACAGGCAGCTATCTCTATTCATCGTTTTATCCAGCCGGGACAGAGCCTTGTCTTTGGGCGCGACCGCCGTATTTATAAAGACCTGGATAAAGAGGCGGCGATGATCGGTGATTTCGACCGGGCTACCCGTCAGCGGCCGGACAATATCAGCATTGATAAGAAGGCGGTAAAAACCTTCCGTGATCTGCGCGGAACATTTACCGAGGAGCAGATCCGCAAAGAGACTGAACGCTGTCTTGGGTGCGGTGCCACGATTGTGGATAGTTATATGTGTGTCGGCTGCGGCCAGTGTACTACAAAATGTAAATTCGACGCGATTACTCTGGAACGGGTATATGATGGCGACAGTGTAGCATTCCTGGACATGAAACCGGTGGTAGTGAAACAGATGGTAAAACGCCAGGGGCGGATCGCCGTTAAGAAGGTTAAGAAGGTATTCAGCAGTAAATAGGGGGATGAAGGAGGAGTGAGCGGTGCATGAACTGAGTATTATTATCGAGGTGGCAAAGCAGGTAGAACGCTTTGCCGTGGCAAATGAAATTGCGGTAATAGATACCCTGGTACTGCAGATCGGGGAGCTCTCGCCGGTAATCCCCAAATATGTCAGAGCAGTTTATCCGGCGGCGGTGGATGGAACCATGTTGGAACACACCAGGCTTGAAATTGAGATGCTTCCAGCCAATGGCCGCTGCCGGGACTGCAGCAGGACATATGATCTGATTCAGCAGAAAGGAACCTGCCCCGAGTGTGGGAGCACAAGCCGGGAAATGCTGAGTGGAGATGAGTTTATGATCAAAGAGATTGTTTGTTGTTAATTATAGGAGGTATGATTATGCATATGGTTAGTGCGCTTGTGGCACCTGCAGCAGCCGGGGCGATGTATGCCTGTTCGGCGGCAGCAGGCGGATATTCGGTCAAAAAAGTGAGATTGGAATGTAATCCGCAGAAGATGCCGGCAGCGGCGGTTATGACAGCTTTTGTATTTGCAGCCCAGATGATTAATTTTACGATTCCCGGGACCGGATCGTCGGGGCATCTCAGTGGAGCGCTGTTGTTGGCGGCAGTATTGGGGCCATTTGCCGGATTTCTTTCGATGATTGGGATTCTGCTGGTCCAGTGTCTGCTGTTTGCCGACGGCGGCTTGCTTGCACTGGGGTGTAATATCTGGAATATGGCTTTTTACGGCTGTTTTATCGGTGGATTTATGATCTGGAGACCGATGATGCGGGCGGGTGCTTCAAAAGGTAAGATCGCTCTCGCATCCATCGTGGGAAGCATCGTCACTTTACAGCTGGGAGCGTTTTCGGTGACCCTTGAGACACTTGTGTCAGGGATAACCGACCTGCCCTTCCAGGCATTTGTATCAGCCATGCAGCCTATCCATTTGGTTATCGGACTGGCGGAAGGACTGATTACGGCAGTGGTGCTCTGTTTTGTTCATGAAGTAAAGCCGGAGATGCTTTGGGGCATTGAAAAAGAGGAGAGCCGGAGCAGATTGTCATTGGGTAAAACGGTGGTCATTCTGGCGGCGGTTACGATAATTGCCGGCGGCGGGCTTTCGCTGGTGTCGTCGGATTATCCCGATGGACTGGAGTGGTCGGTTGAGCGTGTGGCTGGTGATGCGGAATTGCCGGCGGCCGGAGCGGTATATGAAAGTGAGGCGCGGATTCAGGAGATGACCGCAATTCTTCCGGATTACTCTTTTAGAAACATAGATTCTGCCATTGGTACTTCATTTTCCGGAATTATAGGCAGTCTGGCGGCGGCGGGATTATGCATCTTTAGCGGTTATTGGATGGGCCGGACACAAAAGATTAGATAGAAACCTCTTTTCTCTCCGGGGACAGTGTGGTATACTGTTTAAGGAAAAATTTTCAGATTACGAAATGAGAGAAAACGGAGGGAAAAAAGTGGCAGAAAAAAGAATTATCCAAGTCGAAGAAAAAGTACCTGTGAGATTGTTGATACCACTCAGTATTCAGCATATGTTTGCAATGTTTGGTGCAACTGTACTAGTACCATTTTTATTTGGAATTCATCCGGCCGTGGTATTATTTATGAACGGTTTCGGAACATTATTATTTATTTTTGTTACGAAAGGCAAAGCTCCCGCTTATCTGGGTTCCAGCTTTGCTTTTTTAGCGCCGGGGGGTCTGGTAATTGCGAAGATGGGCTATGAATATGCCCTGGGCGGATTTGTCGCAGTCGGCTTTCTGGGGTGTGTATTAGCACTTATTATTTATAAATTTGGTTCCGACTGGATCGATGCAGTGCTTCCGCCGGCGGCGATGGGACCGGTAGTAGCGCTGATCGGACTGGAACTCGCGGGATCGGCGGCGGGCACGGCAGGACTTTTACCGGCCGAAGGCGAGAGCATCGATCCAAGATATGCAATTGTATTCTTTGTAACTTTGGGGGTAGCGGTATTTGGCTCGGTCCTGTTCCGCAAATTCCTGGCAGTAATCCCGATTCTAGTTGCGGTCATTGCCGGCTATGTGGCGGCAGTGGTGTGCGGGATCGTAGATTTTACCGAGGTGTCAAATGCGGCATGGCTGGCGATGCCGAACTTTTCGATGCCGAAATTTAACATCGAGGCAATCCTGATTATCATGCCGGTATTGCTGGTTATCACTTCTGAGCATATCGGGCATCAGATCGTGACCAGTAAGATCGTCGGCAGAGACCTGTTAAAAGATCCGGGTCTGCACCGCTCGCTGTTCGGCGATAATTTCTCCACTATGCTGTCCGGCCTTATCGGTTCGGTTCCGACCACAACCTATGGTGAGAACATCGGTGTTATGGCCGTGACCGGAGTATACAGCGTGCGGGTAATCGCCGGTGCGGCGGTATTGTCGATGATCTGCTCTTTTGTCGGTAAGCTTTCTACCCTCATCAGCACCGTTCCGGGACCGGTGATCGGCGGTATATCCTTCCTGCTTTATGGTATGATCGGAACCTCCGGTCTGCGGATATTGGTGGATCAGAAAGTAGACTACGGCCGGTCTAAGAATCTGATCCTGACTTCGGTTATATTTGTAGCAGGGCTTTCAGGCGTTTCGGTAAACCTTGGAAACGTACAACTTACAGGAATGGTTCTGGCCTGTGTTGTGGGTATGCTGCTGAGTCTGATTTTCAATGTATTGGACAGGCTTCATTTCATGAACGACTAAGAGTAATTATAGAACTCTTAACTGGGCACTGGCCAGAATATCCTCCAGTACCTCCTCGACCGAATCGGTGACATATGTAGAATAATATGAGATGCCCGGGGCAGCATTTGACATGGCGTAGCTGGTTCCGGCGTACTGGAGCATTTCGGTATCGTTATATTGGTCGCCGAAAGCTACACATTTTTCCTGTGGAATTTTAAAGTATGCCAGTACGCTGGCGAGGCCGGTTGCCTTGTTGGCGTTGGGAGCAATGAAATCAACCCAATAATCGCCGGAACTGACGACCTTTATTTCATTGATAAAGTGATTTTTAAAATAGATTTGTACGGCCTTGGGATTCGTAGTGTTGTGTATGGCGATTTTCAGGAAGTCTTCTTTGATATCGCGCAGGTCATCAACAACTTCTATATCATATTTTAAATCTCCCGTAAGCATGGTGGTGAATTGCTGATTGTTTGAATCGGTGTAGATCCTTGACTCGCAGGATAACATACATTCACAATTGCCATATTCTTTTACCATATTAAAAATGCGAAGCCCCAGCTTGCGTTCGATCAGCCCCCGGGATAGCACCTTGCCGTCATGGACGCATAAAGCACCGTTTTCCGTTATGTATGATATTTCATCGCAAACCGGCTCAAACAGTGTTCGAAGACCGCTGTACTGACGACCGCTGGCAGCAGCGAAGCGAATGCCGTATTCCTTTAGCTTAAGGATTAACTCAAATACACGCGGGTTTAAATCCTGGGCCTCATTTTGTAATAAGGTTCCGTCGATGTCGCTGGCAATAAATTGGATCATGTGATTCTCCTTCTGATATGATTTCGCTGGTTGCATAATAGTTCCTTATCTATTATAATAAAAAAAGCCACCGAAAGGAAGAGAGGAGACAATGAAAGTTATGAAAATTGGAATCGGTAATGATCATGCAGGCGTCGGGTTGAAGGCAGAAATCACAGCATTACTGGAAGCGAAGGGACATGAGGTCATTAATTTCGGAACTGATAAACATGAGAGCTGCAATTATCCGGAATATGGTGAAAAAGTAGCCAGGGCTACGGCTGCTAAAGAGGTTGATCTTGGAATTCTGATCTGTGGCACCGGTATCGGCATTTCACTGGCGGCTAATAAAGTAAAAGGGATACGGGCCGCGGTGTGCAGTGATCCGTGTTCGGCAAGGCTTGCAAGGCAGCATAACAACGTTAATATTCTGGCGCTGGGAGCGAGAATCGTCGGTGGTGAACTGGCTAAGATGATCGTCGAAGAGTGGATGGATGCGGAATTTATGGGCGGAAGGCATCAGGAACGGGTAGATATGATTATGGCGATTGAAGAAGATTAGTTAAGTATGAGCAAATAAAACAATAAAAGAATGCCGGTGAGGGTATTCTTTTTTTAATTTCATTAACGGGAAAAAAGTTGTATACATACAAATAGTAGAAATATAAATACAACTTTTAAATTTTAACAAAAAGTTGTTCGTACTTTTAGGCAATACTCCAACTTGTTTTTTAGGAACTTGTATTGTATATTGAATTTATAAAGGTGACATTGATCACTAATTATAAGGAGGATTATTATGAGAAAAAGAATTTTTAGTATTTTACTCGCAGGTCTGATGGTATTATCCCTGGCTGCATGCGGCGGGAACTCCAGTGATGATTCCAGCAGCAGTTCTGATGGTGGAAGTACCGAAAGTACAGAAAGTAACGGTAAGAAAATTGGTGTGGCAATGCCTACCCAGAGTTCGGAGAGATGGATCGCTGATGGCGATAACATGAAATCACAGTTAGAAGCACTTGGTTATGAAGTAGACCTGCAGTATGCGGAAGATGATGTGCAGGCTCAGGTTTCACAGATTGAGAACCTGCTTGCAGGCGGTGTTGACTGTCTTGTAGTTGCAGCGGTTGACTCTTCAGCATTGGTTAATGTACTGGCATCTGCTAAATCGGCAGGCGTTCCGGTTATTGCTTATGACCGTCTTCTGATGGATACCGATGCGGTAAGCTATTATGCAACATTCGATAATAAGGGTGTTGGTACGGCGATTGCAAACTACGTAGTAGAAAAAATGGATCTGGAAAATACCACCGAAACCTATACATTTGAAATGTTCATGGGTTCACCGGATGATAATAACGCTGTATTCTTGTATGATGGTATTATGGAAGTGATTCAGCCGCTGATCGACAAAGGTACATTGGTTTGTAAGTCGGGACAGCTTGAATTTTCTCAGAACAATACCCTGAGATGGGATCAGCAGACTGCTATGAAACGCTGTGAAGATATCTTAACTAATAACTATGCAGATGAAAAAGTAGATATTATCTTTTCAGCCTTTGACGGCTTATCATATGGTTGTAAAGCAGCGCTTGAAGGTGCCGGATATGTGGTGGGATCGGAAGACTGGCCGCTGATCACCGGACAGGATGCAGAACTTATGGCAACCAAGAATATCATTGCCGGTTCTCAGACTATGTCAATCTTTAAAGATACCCGTGTTCTTGCTGAAAAATGTGTAACTATGGTTCAGGCAGTGCTGGAAGGTACAGAGCCGGAGATCAACGATACAGAACAATATGATAATAATTCAATCGTAGTACCGTCTTACCTGTGTACGCCGGAACCGGTTGATGCAGATAACTACAAAGAGGTATTGATCGACAGCGAATACTACACAGAAGAAGAAATTAATTCTGCAGACTAGTACTCATAAACATTATGAGGCGGCGGCGCAAGCTACCGCCTCGTTTAAAATAGCCTGCAAATAAAAAGTCAATAGGAAATTTGAGAATTTTTTAGATTTGTTTTGGACTGATTTTGGACATAACAAATAGACCATCGTTATCTGCTGGTTTGAAAGGATGTGGTTATGA
>Ga0153940_1000091_pt1 | contig 58830 bp, 60 predicted proteins | sample TSNJ024MetaG_FD_104736 | JGI IMG/M metagenome (GOLD analysis project Ga0153940, IMG submission 104736) | Attine ant fungus gardens microbial communities from New Jersey, USA - TSNJ024 MetaG | ecosystem: Host-associated > Fungi > Mycelium > Unclassified | place: USA: New Jersey, Brendan T. Byrne... | reverse complement strand
CGCGATGCACAGAAATTATGCATTCTGCATAATTTCGCGCTGGCAATCCTCGGATTTTCTGTGACTTCCGCTTTGCTTCACTCACAAAAAATACCTCGCGGGATAGTGGCACTGAATAGTAACCATTGCAAGTTAATTATATATCAATATTTATAAAAAAAGTAGTGATTTTTCATGTTTTTTGCGTTATAGTAAATAAGATAAGAATTTTTTGTTAAGGAAATGTTAACAACAATTTTTATGTACCTTTGTAAAGTGAGACAAGTGAAAATGTGTAAAAGGAGTGACAACATGGGAATTTTAACTTTTAAAGGTGGCATTCATCCCTATGATGGTAAAGAGTTGTCGAAAGACAAAGCCATCGAGACATTGAATCCTGCCGGGGATCTGATTTATCCATTATCCCAGCATATTGGGGCACCGGCGAAGCCAATCGTCGAAGCTGGGGAGCATGTTTTGATGGGACAAAAAATTGCTGAGGCCGGTGGATTTGTTTCTGCACCGATTTATGCATCCGTATCGGGGACGGTAAAGGGTGTTCAGCCCTGGCTTACGACAGTCGGAGCTGTGGTGGATGCAATTGTTATTGAGAATGATGGGCAGTATGAAGCTGTAGAATTTAAGGCATCTGATTTAGAGAGTCTGTCTAAGGAAGAGATCATAAAGAAGGTTTCTGAAGGTGGTGTGGTAGGTATGGGTGGAGCTGGTTTTCCTACACATGTTAAGCTTTCGCCGAAAGAACCGGAAAAGATTGAGTACATATTAGTCAATGGCGCAGAATGTGAGCCATATCTGACTTCAGATTACAGAAGAATGCTGGAAGAACCGGAAAGAATTGTTGAAGGTTTGAAAGTAATGTTAAAGCTATTTGATAATGCAAAAGGATATATCTGTATTGAAGATAATAAACCGGATTGTATTGCCAAGATTTCAAAACTGACTATTAATGAACCGCGTATTGAAGTTATGAAACTGAAAACAAAATATCCCCAGGGGGCAGAGCGGATGTTGATCTACGCTGTAACAAAGAGAAAGATTAATTCTTCCATGCTGCCGGCTGATGTGGGATGTATTGTGGATAATGTTGAGACAATTATTTCCATTTATAAGGCAGTGTTGCTGGGGATGCCATTGATGCACCGGATTGTAACAGTGACAGGGGATGCTATTGTCAATCCGAAGAATTACTATGTGCCGGTAGGAACTAACTATCAGGAGCTGGTGGATGCTGCCGGTGGTTTTAAAGCGCAGCCTAAGAAAATTATATCTGGTGGCCCGATGATGGGATTCAGCATGTTTGATCTGAATGTGCCGGTGACGAAAATAACTTCTTCGGTACTTTGTATGGCCGTGGATGATATTTCTGACAATTCCACGACTGCCTGTATCAATTGCGGCAGATGTGTCAGTGACTGTCCGGAGAATCTGTTGCCTTCCAGATTAGCAAAGATTGCCGATAATCATGATATGGACAGCTTTATTAAATATCATGGTATGGAATGCTGCGAATGCGGATGCTGCAGCTTTGTCTGTCCGGCCAAGCGGCCGCTTGCACAGTCGATTAAATCATTACGTAAAAAAGCCCTTGCAAACCGCAAGAAAGGCTAGAGGGGAAGGAAGAGTAGAATGAACGAGTTATTACATGTATCATCTTCACCGCATATACGTTCTAAGGTGCGGACTGATCAAATTATGTTAATGGTCGTGATAGCATTGCTTCCGGCCAGCTGTTTTGGAATTTATAATTTTGGACAACGTGCATTGATGCTGATTTGTGTCAGTGTGTCAACTTGTGTATTAACCGAACTGATTTATGAAAAGGCGATGAAGAAGCCTGTTACCATTGGGGATTTCAGTGCGGTTGTTACAGGCCTTTTACTTGCTCTTAATCTGCCTGCAGGTGTACCGTGGTGGATACCGGTTATTGGTGGGATTTTTGCAATCCTGGTAGTAAAGCTGCTATTTGGCGGGTTGGGTCAGAACTTTATGAACCCGGCATTGGCTGCCAGATGTTTTTTGTTGATTTCTTTTACCGGCAGAATGACTGATTTTACCGTACCGTCAGGCGCCTTTGGAAAGATTGTGGATACGGTATCTCAAGCAACCCCGTTAGCTGCTGTGAAGGCAGGGGAAGATGTGTTTAATGTAACCAGCCTGTTGATCGGTAATATCAAGGGAACGATTGGTGAGACTTCAGCAATTGCAATTTTAATTGGTGCATTGTTCCTGGTTGGTATTAAAGTGATTGATTTTCGTATTCCGCTTACATACATCGGCAGTTTTTTGATCTTCATCATTTTGTTCGGCGGACGTGGATTGGATGTCAACTTTATCCTGGGGCATCTGTTCAGCGGCGGGTTAATGCTTGGCGCATGGTTTATGGCTACTGATTATGTAACATCGCCAATTACCAAGACCGGGCAGTTAGTTTATGGAGTGATCCTGGGAGTATTAACCGGGCTTTTCCGTATCTTTGGCGGTTCGGCTGAAGGGGTTTCCTATGCGATCATCTTCAGTAACCTTCTGGTTCCGCTAATTGAAAGGGTGACTGTACCGGCTGCATTTGGTATTCGTAAGGAGGGAAAGCGTAATGAGTAAGATTATTAAAGAAACTGTCATATTGACCATCATTACGCTGGTTGCCGGTCTTTGTCTGGGATATGTTTATGAAATCACGAAAACCCCCATTGCAGAGCAGAACGAAAAAGCAAAGACCGAGGCATATCAGGCGGTATTTGAAGAAGCGGAGCAATTTGAGCAAGTGATTGCCGAAGAAAATGCTGACCTGCAAAAATATCTGAATGCTAATGGATATACACAGCAGACCATTGATGAAGTAATGGAAGCTAAAGACTCCAATGGTGAGACCGTGGGATATGCACTGACCATAACTGATGCCGAAGGTTATGGAGGTAACATTACTTTTGCTATGGGGGTTGGGTTGGATGGAACTACCAACGGGATTTCAATTCTCTCTATCAGCGAGACCGCAGGTCTGGGTATGAAAGCAGATACCGATGAGTTTAAGAGTCAATTTAAAGATAAAAAAGTAGAAAAATTTGAGTATACAAAAACAGGTGCAAAAAGCGATAATGAAATCGATGCTTTAAGCGGTGCAACAATCACCACCAACGCTGTTACTAACGGAGTAAATGCTGGTCTTTGTGCGGTTGCTTATTATATGGAAGGGGGTAACCAGTGATGAAAGCAAATTCACCAATGGAACGTCTGTATAATGGAATTATTAAAGAAAACCCAACCTTTGTTCTGATGTTAGGTATGTGTCCGACGCTGGCAGTTACTACTTCTGCGATGAACGGACTTGGCATGGGATTGACAACGGCAGTAATCTTAACCGCTTCCAATATGATGATTTCCATGCTTCGTAAAGTAATACCGGATAGTGTACGTATGCCGGCATATATCGTTGTTGTTGCTTCATTTGTAACCATCGTAGAGTTTTTACTGCAAGGATTTATCCCCAGTTTGTATGCGTCATTGGGAATCTATATTCCGCTGATTGTAGTAAACTGCATTATTCTTGGCAGGGCAGAATCCTATGCTTCGAAAAATGGAATTATTGCATCTGTCTTTGATGGAATTGGAATGGGGCTTGGCTTTACGGTGGGTCTGACCTTGATCGGACTGGTACGTGAACTTGTGGGTGCCGGACAGATTTTTGGCTTCCAGGTAATGCCCAAATCGTACGAACCGCTGACCATCTTCATTCTTGCTCCCGGTGCATTCTTCGTACTGGCGCTCTTAGTAGCCGTACAGAATAAATTTAAAATCGGCAGTGCAAGAGTCAATGCCGACGGAACGACTGCATGTTCAAAAGACAGCTGTTTGAATTGTACGAATACGATTTGCGGTGGAAAAGCAATTGCTTCGGCAAAGCAGGATCAGGAATAGGAGGGAACTTGAATGAAAGAATTATTAATAATTGCCATCGGCGCAGCCATGGTAAATAACGTAGTATTAAGTCAGTTCCTCGGGCTGTGTCCGTTTCTGGGAGTTTCCAAGAAAATTGACACGGCAGCCGGCATGGGCGGGGCGGTTATCTTTGTATTAACGATTGCATCTTTGTTTACCAGTTTGATTTATCAATTTATCCTAATACCTACGGATATGGTTTATCTGCAGACCATTGTATTTATTCTGGTGATCGCAGCTTTGGTTCAGTTAGTCGAGATGTTTTTGAAAAAGGCAATACCGGCGCTGTATAAAAGCCTGGGCGTTTATCTGCCGCTGATCACCACCAACTGTGCTGTATTAGGTGTGGCAATTATCAATGTACAAAAAGAATATAATGTTTTGGAAGGAACTGTGAATGGTCTTGCAACAGCTGTTGGATTTACGATTTCAATTGTACTGATGGCAGGATTGCGTGAAAAAATGGAGTATAATGACATCCCTGCTGCATTTCAGGGCATGCCGATTGTTTTATTAACGGCCGGCTTGATGTCAATTGCATTTTTCGGATTTTCAGGAATTATATAAGGAGGCAGGTACGAATGTGGATAGGAATCGTAATAGCGGCAGCTGTGGTAGGCGGAACAGGTCTTGCAATCGGACTGCTGCTTGGTGTGGCCGGCAAACAATTTGCGGTCGAAGTAGATGAAAGAGAAGTTGACGTTCGTGAACAACTTCCAGGAAATAATTGCGGCGGTTGCGGATATCCGGGTTGTGATGGTCTGGCGGCAGCCATCGTAAAGGGTGAAGCAGCTGTAGATGCATGTCCGGTCGGCGGCCCTGATACAGCTGCAGCAATTGGTGTTATCATGGGTAAGGAAGTTTCTGTCAGAAACAGAAAAGTTGCTTTTGTCCGCTGCGGCGGCAGCTGTGAAAAAGCTAATTACCAATATGAGTACTATGGTGTAAAAGATTGCTCGATGATGATTTATGTACCGAATGGTGGTGCGAAAATCTGTAATGAAGGCTGTCTGGGCTTTGGCAGCTGTGTAAAATCGTGTCCATTTGATGCACTTCATATTGAAAATGGCCTTGCCGTTGTGGATAAAGAAGCTTGTAAAGCGTGTGGCAAATGTGTAGCAGCATGTCCTCAGCATTTAATTGATCTGATACCATATGAGCAGAAAACACTGGTTGCGTGTAAATGTACCGAAAAGGGAAAAGCAGTTATAACCGAATGCGATGCAGGATGCATTAGTTGCGGTAAATGTACTAAAGTCTGTCCAACAGATGCAATTAAGCTGGAAAACAATGTTGCCCGCATTGACTTTGACAAATGTACCAACTGTGGCAAGTGTAAAGAAAGCTGCCCAAGAAAATGTATTATTGCATGAAAAGAATAAGTTTGTTACTGTTCGGTGCCACTATATGTTTTACATGGAGGACTTATGATTTCTTATATAAAAGGCATTATTGCCGATATTGAAGAAAACGGCGTTGTTGTTGAGTGTAATGGGATTGGTTATCATATATTCATGCCGGCTACGGCATTGGCTGGATATATACAAGTTGGCGATGAAATGAAAATCCACACCTATCTGCAGGTAAAAGAAGATGATATGCAGCTGTATGGATTCCTGACAAAAGATGACCTGAAGATCTACAAGCTGCTGTTAAGTGTCAATGGAATCGGCCCCAAAGCCGGACTAGGGGTTTTATCCGGTCTGACTGCTGACGAGATTCGGTTTGCTGTATTGTCCGATGATGTTGCGGCTATTTCAAAAGCACCGGGAATCGGAAAGAAAACCGCCCAAAAATTAATTCTTGAACTAAAAGACAAATTAAATCTGCAGGATGCCTTTGAACAGAAGTTGGTAAATCAAAATCAGTTGGCAGGGGATGCTTTATCAGAAGACGCACGCAAAGAAACGGTTCAGGCTTTGGTCGCACTGGGATATTCCAATTCAGATGCACTTCGTGCTGTCAAGCAGGTGGACGACGCCATGGACATGGACACGGAACAGTTATTAAAAGCAGCGCTTAAGAAAATGATGTAAATGGAGTATGTATGAGTAAAAGAATGATAACTACCGAGGTCACGGAAGAAGATATTAAAATCGAAGGCAGTTTAAGGCCCCAGACCCTGGATGAGTATATTGGTCAGGAAAAAACCAAAGAAAACCTGAAAGTATATATTGAAGCCGCTAAGCAAAGGGGCGAGAGTCTGGATCATGTTCTTTTCTATGGACCGCCGGGATTGGGAAAGACTACCCTGGCCGGGATTATTTCTAATGAAATGAAAGTAAATATGAAAGTTACTTCCGGACCGGCCATTGAAAAACCCGGGGAAATGGCGGCTATTTTAAATAATCTGCAGGAAGGCGATGTGTTGTTTGTGGATGAAATCCACCGTCTGAACCGGCAGGTAGAAGAGGTGCTGTATCCGGCAATGGAGGATTTTGCAATTGATATCATGATCGGCAAGGGAGCCAGTGCCCGTTCTATTCGGCTGGATTTACCCAAGTTCACATTAGTCGGTGCAACTACCAGAGCAGGATTACTGACTGCCCCGCTGCGTGACCGCTTTGGTGTTATCCACCATCTGGAATTTTATTCGGAGCAAGAATTAAAGACCATTATCCTCCATTCTGCAAGGGTATTGGAATTAGAAATTGATGAAAAAGGTGCTCAGGAAATGGCAAAACGTTCCCGGGGAACCCCCAGGCTGGCAAACCGCCTGTTAAAGCGGGTGCGTGATTTTGCTCAGGTAAAATATGACGGACGCATCACTGAAGAAGTTGCATCTTATGCTTTGGATTTACTGGAAGTTGATAAATTTGGCCTGGATGCCAATGACCGGCTGTTGCTAACTACTCTGATTGATAAATTTCAGGGTGGTCCGGTTGGACTGGATACCCTCTCAGCTGCTATCGGAGAGGATTCCCAAACAATCGAGGAAGTTTATGAACCATACCTGATCAAACATGGATTCTTAAACCGTACCCCCAGGGGACGAGCAGCAACACAGCAGACATATCTACATTTGGGACTTCAGGTCCCGGATATGTAAAACTGCTTCTAAAGAAAAGGGTTGTTTTTCTCCGGAATTCGATTATAATGAATATATGAATACTACAGATGGAGGTGTGCACATATGCCTACGAAAAATACGACACAAGTACTGATAGGTGGAAAAATCATCAAATTAAGCGGCTTTGAAAGTGAAGAATATCTGCAAAAAGTGGCTGCTTATCTTAATAATAAAATTACACAGCTCTCTGATCTGCCGGGATACAGCAGACAGCCCATGGAGACAAGGCATACATTGTTAAGCTTGAATATTGCCGATGATTACTTTAAAGCAAAGAAGCAGGCCGAAGTATTTGAAGAGGATTCTCAGCTGAAAGATAAAGAAATGTATGATTTAAAGCATGAACTTATCGCCATGCAGATTCAATTGGATAATGCAAAGAAAGAGTTAGAACGAGCGGAGAATGAGAAAAAGCTGCTTCAAAGCCAGACTGACAAGCTGGAAAAAGATTTACAGGAACTTTTAGGCTAAAAAATAAGAAGATCAGGACGGGGGATTGCTAAATCAGTAATCTCCCGTTTTTAGAAAGAGGAATATATGAATATCGAATTGTTAGCGCCGGCCGGTTCTTATGAATCTATGGTGGCCGCATATGCGGCCGGAGCCGATGCCGTCTATATCGGCGGTGAAAAGTTCGGTGCCAGAGCATATGCGGACAATTTGGATCAATTACAGATGCAAAAAGCTATTGATTACGCACATCTGCATCAGAAAAAACTTTATCTGACCGTTAACACGCTGTTAAAAGAAGGCGAGCTTTCAGAAGAGTTATATGATTATCTGGAACCGTTTTATAGACATGGGTTGGATGCCGTTATCGTCCAGGATATAGGTGTATTGCAGATGGTGCGGAAATGTTTTCCCCAATTGCCCATCCACGCCAGCACACAGATGAACATTACCGGTGCAAATGGAGCAAAGCTGCTTGAAAGCCTGGGGGTATCCAGAATTGTAACCCCAAGAGAGCTTTCTTTTTCAGAGATAGCAGCAATCCGTGCCCATACCAATCTGGAAATCGAAAGTTTTGTGCATGGGGCGCTGTGTTATTGTTATTCCGGACAATGCCTGTTCAGCAGCTTTTTAGGCGGCAGAAGCGGAAACCGGGGCCGGTGTGCACAGCCATGTCGACTGCCATATTACGTATATGAAGGTGAACGTCAGCTGAATTCCCGCCGGGAACAATATCCGTTAAGTCCGAAGGATATGTGCACGATTGAAATTCTGCCGCAGATCATATCCGCGGGTGTTACCTCATTAAAGATTGAAGGTCGCATGAAAAAACCGGAATATACAGCCGGTGTGGTCAGCATTTATCGAAAATATCTGGATTTAATGCAGCAGCCGGGGGCAGAATATCAGGTAACAAAGGAAGATTATCAGATATTGCTGGATTTATACAACCGAGATGGTTTTCATAAGAGTTACTATCAGGTGCGAAACGGCAGAGATATGCTGGCTCTTCGCAATGAAAAAAAAGATGTCCAAGGAAATGATCTTACCAAGGTTAGAAATGAAAAGCTTTTTAACCAAATCCGAAAAGAGTATATTGAAAAAGATCAGCGTTTACCCATCCGGGGCACCGTTCGTGTAGTGAAGGATCAACCGATAAAGCTAACCCTTACTTTTGGCCAAATTTCTGTTATAACTGAGAATGGCATTGCTTTAAAGGCGGAGAAGCAACCGCTCACACCGGAACGGATCCGCACCCAGATTATGAAAACCGGAAACACCCCATTTTATTTTAGCGATCTGCATGTTGATTCGGAAAATGATGTTTTCCTACCGATGCAGATTTTAAATGAAGTCCGCCGGGAAGCACTGATGAAACTGGAAGAAAAAATAGTCGGACAATATTGCAGGAATGACAGTAGTCCGTTTAGCGAGATAATAAGCTTGGAATCAGCAAGTACCGATATAAGAAAAAGAAACTCAGACGAGATTAACGCACAGTCTGATGCTGACGGCACAGTTTTGCGGCTAACTGCTTTGGCAATGACCAGGGAACAGCTTGGCATCCTGCAGAAAGCAGCAGGAATATCAGCTATCTATGCGAATTGCAGTATTTTTATTGGACCTGCTTTTGAGGCCGATGTATCTGCCTGGATCAAACAGATGCAAAAAGCAGAAAAACAAGCATATCTATCACTGCCATACATTGTTCGGGAAGGCGAACTGGATACAGTCCTGGATTCCTTTAAAAACCTGATAGAAAGAGGGTTGTCCGGTTTCCTGGTACATAATGTAGAAAGTTTTGCATTACTTGAAAAACAGGCTCTGGTACCTTATATTGTCCTGGATTACCAGTTTTATACCCTGAATCAACAAGCCCGGGAATTCTGGCTGGATTATCCGGTTCAATACGATACCATTTCGCCGGAATTGAATTATTCCGAGCTGAAAAAGCGTACGAATCAGTCCAGTGAAATGATTCTGTACGGATATGCCATGATGATGGTTTCCGCACAATGCTTAAAGAAAAACCTGGATTATTGTAATAAAAGAAACAGCACTCTGTTTCTAAAGGACCGGTATCAAAAAAAATTTAAGGTTAAATGTGAGTGTGATTTCTGCTATAATATAATTTATAACAGCATTCCATATGGACTGCTAAAAGAAGCAAAAGAAGTAATGCAGTTAAAGTGCAGATCTCTTCGCCTTTCCTTCACGACTGAAGACAGGGAACAGACAAGTGAAATTGTGAAACTATTTACCGGTGTTTACTTGTATCAGCAAACCCCGGAATCAAAGCAGATGTTCACAAAAGGACATTTTAAACGAGGCATAGAATAGGTGATGACGTGTTAAAAATTATTGTAGAATTATCAAAATACCTGATCGTGATTTTAATGATGCTCTTTACATTAGAGAGTTTCTGGTTTTTCAGAAAACGCGATGAGGAAGATAAAAAACATATCTTAAGAAAGCAAGTAGTAATTATGATCTTTATGGATCTGACTGCCTTTGCCGTTATGTATTTGCAGAAACTGGAATTCACTATTATTATCATGTTTCTGGAGGTGGTGGGCTTTATTGTGGTACTGCAGATTTTGTATCGCATCTTTTACCGCAAGGCATCCATGATACTGGTGAATAATATGTGTATGTTGTTAAGCTGTGGATTTATCATGATTGGCCGGCTGGATTTTGAAAAAGCCCAGAAGCAGCTTTTAATGGTTATTATTGGAGCGGCATTTTCACTGTTGGTGCCTGTAGTCATACGTAAAATGAAATTATTGAGAAAGCTTACCTGGCTATACGCCATTGCCGGAATGCTTATGCTAATGGCGGTTCTGGCCTTGGCCGCTATCTCCGGCGGAGCAAAGCTATCCCTCGAAATTGGCGGGGTTACATTCCAGCTTTCAGAATTTGCAAAAATTACATTTGTGTTTTTTGTTGCCGGAATGCTGCGGGAAGATACCAGTTTTAGAACGATTGTAATAACTACAGCCGTAGCAGGCGCCCATGTATTGATTTTGGTAGTATCCAAAGACCTTGGAAGTGCAGTAGTATTTTTCGTAGCCTATGTTGTTATGGTGTATGTGGCCACCCAAAATGTATTATATGCGCTGGCCGGACTGGCTGGTGGAAGTGCCGCAGCAGTATTGGCGTATAAAATTTTTAGTCATGTACAGCAAAGAGTGATTGCCTGGAAGGATCCGTTTTCTGTGTATGAGAATGAAGGCTATCAGATTGTTCAGGCACTTTTTGCGATAGGTGCCGGAGGCTGGTTCGGTACCGGATTATATCAAGGTTCACCCAATTCCATACCGGTAGCAATGAAAGATTCCATTTTTGCTGCTATTTGTGAAGAATTAGGGGGGATTTTTGCAATTTGTATGATATTGATCTGTATGAACTGTTTTTTGATGATCGTTAATATTTCTATGCGTATGAGTAATAAATTTTATAAGTTAATAGCAATTGGACTGGGTGTGGAATATGCCTTTCAGGTATTTTTGACAATCGGCGGAAGCACCAAATTTATCCCTTTGACGGGTATTACCCTGCCTCTTGTCAGCTACGGGGGAAGCTCGGTAATCTGTACCATCATTGTATTTGCGATTATTGAAGGATTATATATTTTGAGAGAAGATGAAGGTGAAGAACTTGAAAAACAAAAAAACAATAACCTCAAAAGGCAGCCGGCCAAGCAAAAAAGAGCAAAGGGAAATGCAAAGGAACGAGAAAAAAGCCTTGAAGAACGAATCGAAGAGCAGACAGAACAAAGTCTCCGGTGGTAAAGAATATGTCGTTGTTGCGTATTTATTTGTATTTATCTTTTTGTCCTTAATTGGATATATGGTCTATTTTAATATCTATTTAAGAGATGATATCATGAATAGTCCTTATAATAAAAGGCAAGATAAATATGTGGAACGGGTCGTGCGCGGGAAAATCATGTCTGGTGATGGTGAGATACTCGCACGAACAGACGTGGATGAAGAGGGTAATGAAACCCGTGTCTATCCCTATAGTAATATTTTTGCTCATATTGTTGGGTACACCAGCAATGGCAAAAGCGGCCTGGAATCCGTTGCTAACTATGACTTACTTACATCCCATGCTTTTGTGCTTGAACAGGTCCAAAAAGAATTTCAGAATCAGAAGAATATGGGTGATACCGTTAACACAACCCTGAATACTGAATTACAACAAGTTGCGTATGATGCGCTATATGGCTATAAAGGTGCCATTGTCGTTATGGAGCCGGATACCGGGAAAGTTCTGGCGATGGTAAGCAAGCCGGATTTTGACCCTAATACACTGTCAGAAGTATGGAATGACCTGGTGTCGAATGACAGTAATACCAACCTGCTGAACCGGGCTACCCAGGGGATGTATCCACCCGGTTCTACCTTTAAGATTGTTACCAGCCTGGCTTATATGCGCGAACATAAAGGTGACCTCAGTCAGTTTTCCTTCCAATGCGAAGGAGAAATTACAGAAGAGAACCATACCATTCACTGTTACAACAATTCCGTGCATGGAACAGAGAATTTCAGTACCGCTTTTGCAAAATCCTGTAACAGTGCATTTGCCGGTCTGGGTATTGATCTGGACTGGAAACCCATGAGAAATACCGCAGAGCAGGTGCTGTTTAATGAAGAACTGCCACTTGACATACCTTACAGCAAAAGTAAGTTTACATTAGATAAAAATGCCGGGGTGCCGCTGGAAATGCAGACTGCGATCGGTCAGGGAAATACATTAGCATCACCAATGCATATGGCAATGATTGCTTCTGCCGTTGCTAATGGGGGGAATCTGATGAAACCTTACTTTGTCGATTCCATTGAAAGTTATACCGGTGAGCAGGTGAGTAAGACTTCACCCTCACTTTACAAAAATCTCATGACCTCAAGTGAAGCGCAAACTCTGAGTGAATTGATGCAGGGTGTCGTTTTGGAGGGTACCGCATCAAGTTTGAGCGGACAAAGCTATACGGCTGCCGGGAAAACAGGTACGGCAGATCATGGTGATATGACCAGTGAACCACATTCCTGGTTTGTAGGATTTTCAAATGTGGATAATCCGGATATCGTTGTCAGTATCATTGTAGAAAGTGCCGGAACCGGCAGTGATGTAGCGGTACCTATTGCAAAACAGATATTTGACGCGTATTATAATTAGTCTTGCACAGCCTTGCCAAAAGGGTTATACTGAATTTAATTATAGGAGACACGGTAATGATTCAAACAAAAAGCAGTGGTGGAGTTGTAATATATCGCAGCAAAATTCTGGTTTTATATAAAAGCTATAAGAATAAATACGAAGGCTGGGTATTGCCAAAAGGAACGGTGGAAGAGGGAGAAGATTATAAAAGAACCGCAATTCGCGAAGTACAGGAAGAAGCAGGTGTCTGTGCTTCGGTTATAAAATATATTGGAAAAAGTAAATATAGTTTTTCCGTGCCGGAGGATACTGTAGAAAAGGATGTTCACTGGTATCTGATGATGGCACATAACTATCATAGCAAACCTCAGCGTGAGGAATATTTTGTGGATTCCGGATATTACAAATTCCATGAAGCATATCATCTTTTAAGGTTTTCGAATGAACGACAGATTCTGGAGACTGGTTATGGGGAATATTTGGATTTAAAGAAAGCTGATTTGTGGGGGAATCACAAGTATTATTGAACAATACAAGGAGGGATTGAAATCTCTCCTTTTGTAACTCGATGGGCAGGTGTTTAATGAGATAAATGGGTTAATTTGGTGGGGGATAGTATTTGGCGAACGGACGCGTCCAAAGGGCATGGGATCGCTGGTTTTTCAAGTGGTTTAGGAAAAAGCAATTATCTTCTTACAGTGGCGTCTGGGCACTGTAATCGTAAATATAATTAAATTTAAAATAAGGACAAATTTATGTTAAAATGGTATAATAACCTTTATGTAGGAAATACTGCAAAAAAGAAACAGCGGAGAATAATTAGAAAAATCAATAATGGTTCTGGTCAGTTGGAAGTCTATGTAGTTACATTGGCTTCCAACTGCACCAACAATCTGGATATTTTTTCGGCAAATTATCTGCTTGAGAAGGTGATCCGTGATAATTGTCCTTTGATCGTGGGTATTGCCAAAGGTTATGAAGAGGCTATTGGGGTGGTTCGGGATATTGTACAGGATGTATATGAAAAAACAGGGACTGCTGATATCAGGGGGTATCTGGAAGGCAATATGAAAACAGAAATGAATGGGTGAAATACATGATACATATAATTTGGGCTATATTAAAGGTATTCGGTATATTGATCTTAATTCTCCTGGGAATTATGCTGTTCTTGTTGCTGGCAGCTTTGTTCTGCCCGTTTTTGTACCGGATTAAGATCAAACGTGATACCGGGATGCCGGAGGGAACTGTCTATCTGTCCTGGCTGGCGTGGCTGATATCTGTAAAAGCAGAATACCGTGATAAGCGGCTGGAAGTTACAATTCGATTACTGGGTATTCCTCTCAAGCATTTTAAGAGGGTATTCCAGCTGTTCAAGAAGATTATCCATCCTTTGGTAGCATGGTATCGTGTGATTGTCCCTGGCAGGCAGAAACCCGCGCATGCGGATGCTTATGAAGAAGCAAACACAGAAGAAATGTCGGACCAACAATCAAATACAGATAAAATGCCGAACGAAAAAAAGCAGGCCGCGGAAAATGAATCCGAATCAAAGGACGGTAACGCTATAGACAATGAGTTGGCCAGGAAAACCAGTTCATCGGAAAACAAATCGTCAGCGAAAAAAGATACTGTGTTATCAGATGTAGGGCAAGAATCGCAGAAAAGGGAAAAAGTCAGCATCTGGCAAAGAATTAAAAGTATAGTACTGGGGATTATAAGTATTCCCAAACGGATTATAGGGGTTTTTAGAAAAATTTATTTAACAATCCGGGAGATATGTGGTAGAATAAAAAAATGGAAGCAATTTCTGACTGCTGAGACAACCAAGAAAGCGCTTTCTTTCATACTGGGGAAAGGAAAAGCTGTGCTGCACCATGTAAAACCCAGGAAAATAAAGGGGAGTCTGAAGTTCGGTTTTGATGATCCGGCAATGACAGGACATATTTTAGCAGGATTCAGTGTATTATATCCGGTGTACAAGCAGAAACTAACCATTATACCCATGTTTAACGAGCAAGTGTTAGAATGTGATTTGGATATACGTGGTCATATCTTTGGCTGCGTAATTTTAAAGGCCGCATGGAATATATACCGCAATAAAAATGTAAAAAGAACAATCCGAAGGTTTCAACATAAGGAGGCATAATAATGGCAGACAATAATTTTCAGAATACTGTAGAAGCATTATTCAAAGGAATGGACAGCTTTATTACAACCAAAACTGTTGTAGGTGAAGCAATCAGTATCGGCGATACGATTATTTTACCGCTGGTAGATGTCTCATTTGGCGTTGCAGCAGGTGCTTTTGCCGAAAATGCAAAGAATAACGGCGGCGGTGCTATGGGTGGCAAGATATGCCCATCTGCTGTTTTAGTAATCAACAAAAACGGCACAAAATTGGTGAATGTAAAGAATCAGGATGCAATCACTAAGATTTTGGATATGGTGCCGGATGTTGTGAATAAATTTAAAAAGGACGATAGTTCCGATACAGATCAGGTTGTAGAAGATATCATTAATAAAGGGTACTCAAATACACCTGAATAGCATATAATAGCAAAAAGAAGCTGTAAGGAGACCATTTGAAAAGACTGGTTGGTTTAGCGCTATTTTTTATAGGAGTGGGATTACTGATCGCATTAATTCTGCCCAAAAGCCTGATAGTGGCCTTGATTGCGGCCATGTGTCTCCTGTTAGGATATAATCTTTTTTGCTGTTGTTAGTATATAATACGAATTTCCTATGAGGGAGTAATTTGCAGCCGTGGCTGTGGTAATATCAACATAATGATGAAAATCTGGTATTATCTTAAAAAATGAGACTCATGGACAATGAATTTTCGTTGTCTATGAGTTTTTATTATGTTTAATAACGATCATCGTACAAAGGAGATGCATAATGACTTTAACAACACTATTCATATTAGCGGTAGGACTATCGATGGATGCGTTTGCGGTATCTGTCTGTAAGGGTTTGGCACTGAAAAAAATAACTTTTAAAAACACAGCTCTGGTAGGACTATGGTTTGGTGGTTTTCAGGCGTTAATGCCAACCATTGGATACCTTTTAGGAGTACAGTTCCAGAGTAAGATAGAAGTAGTAGATCATTGGATTGCTTTTGTGCTATTGACTTTGATTGGGGGAAATATGATAAAAGAATCGTTTTCCAAAGATGAATCTGCTGCAAGTGATTCGCTCTCGGTAAAGAGCATGTTGGTTTTAGCCATCGCTACTAGTATTGATGCTCTGGCGATAGGCGTTACTCTGGCCTTTCTAAATGTTCAGATCATTCCGGCAGTATCCTTTATCGGCATAATAACCTTTCTGTTGTCTGCAATCGGTGTTAAGATCGGAAACATTTTCGGAACAAAATATAAATCGCAGGCTGTATTAGCAGGTGGAGTTATTCTTATTTTACTTGGTCTGAAAATACTGTTGGAGCATCTGGGTATATTTTAATATTATTTGGAAATTCCCTTTCTGCTAAAATAGCACAAAAAAATGCAACCTCTTTAAAAGGTTACAAAAGACAAAAGTTTAGATTGTAGAAACTCAAGGGGCATGCAGATTGACAATAAAAGATTATTCACGTACACTAAAAAGGAATATTATGGTTGACATTATATAGGTAAAGTAAATAATGTTATTTAATGAGAAGAGGCATGCTCCTATGAAAAAGATATTAATGTTTATACTGATCATTTCATTTTCTTTGTATTTCTTTAATCTCAGATATAAATTGTATCCCTCCCTGTAATAGTCACTTGGCGATTCTTCCTCATATTCATCCCCTGCCAATTGTAGGATATCATCATAACGACGCTCCAGCTCTTTCACCACTGATCCATCCAGTGCTTCAGTACCAAGGCTGTTGCGGTAGTGGAGCATCTCCTGAAAAAGAGTATGCATCAGCCTGTTCCATTTAAGCGCAGGCTCATTTTCCTCACTTCCTTTCAGGTAACGACAGTTATGATGCATACATTCCTGGTGATTCCGTCCATAGCTGTAAAAGGTAGTATCATGAAAATCCAAACTTAAATAAAATCCAAACCTTTTCGTGCAAATCCCATATATAAAGGAGATTTGATTGAAAAGGTTTGGATTTTGATTTAACTAAGATCTTAATCCACAAAAATCAATAAGAGTTCCTTCCGCATTTTTCCATTTAGTGGTTACTGTTTTATCCCTCTCTTCTGTAAGTGTTGCAAGTGCCTCTTCCACAGTTTCTGTGGTTATATCCAGATAAACCATAGTTGTTTGAATGCTTTCATGACCAAGAAGAAACGATATCTGTACGATATTCATACCATCCTCAAGCCAGTGTGAAGCTTTGGCATGCCGGAATAGATGGGCATGAAGGTTCAATGGAATATCGGGGCAGATATCATGGCATTTCAGGGCATATCTCTTTAAAAACTTATCAATGCCGGGCTGACTCATTTTCCCATGGGATCCGGTATTTCTCGAATAAAAAAGATAGGCATCCTGGTCAGGTGATACCCCATGAAACTCGTAAAGATATTTCTCCACGTGTGCCACCGTTTTCGGAAGAAGATAGAGTGTTCGGACTTTATTGCCTTTCCCTATTATGTTTGCATAAGGCTTGTTGCTTCCAAGATGCAGCTGCCCCACTTTCATATCCAGTATCTCATCTATACGTGCAGCTGTCGAATAAAGAAGTATCATAAAGGTAAGATCCCGTCTCCCAGTCTTGCTGGAAATGTCAGGAGCCCTGAAAAGAACCCGTACAGCTTCTTTTGTCAATCCCCGAACCTTTTTACGGACACCTTTTTTTCTGGGGATTTCTGCTGCTTCCTGATATAGATGCAGGTATGATATGTCCCTGCTCCATAGATATTTTAAAAAGACTCTAAGTGATGCAAGCCTGTTGTTGGCAGTATCATCGGAACATCCTCTTGTGCCTGACAGCCATTCCACCCACTGTTCGATATTTATTCTGGAAAAACAGTCAAATTTTAGCGAAGTGCTCTGTATTCCCTTCTCTTCTTCTAAAAACACAAAGTACAGAAAGAGAGCAGTCCGATAGGATTTCAAGGTGTGTTTACTGGCTGTAAGATGTTTTGGAGCATATTCCTTTAAAAAAGTATGGATATATCCTGCAACTTCAATGGCTTCTTTTGTCGGTTTTTTCATTGGTATACCTCCGGGATGATAGCATCCATGCTGTCTGCCGTCTTTTCTTCAAGGATATCAGAAAGTGCCGGGATAATGGAAAAGTAATATCTTGTTTCCTCAATGGAGCGGTGTCCCATGCTCTTGCTTAAATATAGAAGCTTATCATCAAAACCAAAGCCAGTATCTGTCCATTTATTTATGTTGTATGTGGCATAGTTATGGCGAAGTCCGTATGCGGTTGCCTTTGCATTACTGACCCGGTTCCAAAGTGTATTGAAATTCCATATGACCCAGTTTCTAGGATGGGGCTTGTCATGCAGGGATGGGAAAAAGTATGTCCGGTCTGAAATAAGGTTGTCTGCAGCCGTGTCGTACCTCCTCATCAGTTGTACCATGGAATCGTGCATAACGATATAATGCTGGTCATGTCCTTTCGAATCCCTGATGTTGATGATCCCGTTATCCAGATTGACATCATCCCTCTTCAAAAGCCGGGCCTCCGTTGTCCTTATGCCGTTGCTGAAAAGCAGTCGGAAGAAAACAGGGATCATGATTTTGTGCAGCTTATTTGGCAGGCTGTTATGGTAAACAGAAAGCGTATCACATTCATGGAAAAAATCACTTAATTCAGCGTCTGTAAAGGCATGGGGGATATAAGTCCGCGTCTCCTTATGCGGAATCTCCGGAAGGCGGATATCTGTAAATTTCCGGTCTTTCAGGTATTTGACAAAGCTTACCACGACATAGATCCTGGAACGGCATGAGTTGTTTGTTTCAGTATCCCTTTTCGCACACCAGGTGTCTGCCATTTCCTGTGATAATGTGCAGGTTTCCGGATAACTTCTGGCAATATAGTCATCAAACAATTTCAGATTCACTTCATAGGAGGATTCATTCCAGTTGCCTGATATCGTGCGGAAATAGATAAAGTCCTTGATCTGCGGAGATAGGAAAGAGCAGAAGTTTCTCATAATACAAACACCTCCTCGCGCACTGGGTATTTTTCAATACTTATGGAACACTCTTTCAAATGCGTAAGATCAGCGTGAAGATATGGTTCAATAGAATCTAATGCGGTATGTCCGAGTGCATGTGATATAACTGGAGTCGGCACTCCTTTTCCGAGCATGGATGTTGCCACATGATGTCGAAAGATGTGGCTTCCCTGACGGTCGCCTGGTTTCTGCCGGATTCCTGCTTTAGCCATGATATCATGAAGTACAGACCAGAATCCTTTTGTCGTCAGGGGAGGATATGGTTTGCTTTTAGTCAAAAAAATATGCATTTCCTTACTGTCAGGACGTTCTTCCGTGATGTAATCAAATATAGCATTTCCGACAAGTGGTGAAAGAGGAAGTTCAAGAGGGATCTTCGTTTTCTGCTGGATGACATGGAATTTTTCGGTTTCCCAATCTATAGAATTGAATGTGATCCCGGCTATATCACAAGCCCTGAGACCGGTATAAAGAAGCAGAAAAAGAATAGCCTTATCCCTCAGTGGCATGAGGCCCTTATCTGCATAAGCTCTTAACGTAGTAGCTTCGTCCGCCGTTACGTATTGGATATTTTTTCTTTTATTATGGATCGGCGGCAAAAAGGAAGCGATCGTCAGACAATCGTCCGAATAGCCGGAACATGACCGCAGTATCCTCGAGATGGTGTTTTTATGACCAGCGCTTTTGCTGGGATTTTTGCCATCGTCTGAAAATATCCTCAATACATATTTTTCATTGACATCAGTTAAAGAGCCGCACCCCATTACCTGTAAGGCGTATAGGAAATTTGAGATGGTCGATAGGTTCCTTTTTATAGTGACTTTGCGGATTTCCAGTATATCTGCAGCAGCTTTGTAATGATCAACCAATCCTTTAAACTCTGGAAGAAGCCGAGTATACACGCCCCGATGCCACAAGGTATGCCATTGGTGTCCTCCCGGATAAAGCCCTTCGAGATCGAAATGAGCTATTAACCCTATAAATGTAGCTTTGCATAGAAGAGAACGTTTTGAATGTGGAGATGCTTCATAATCACGGTAGATATCCTGATAGGAATCCCATGGATTACCTTTTTCATGAAGGAGAATGCGGTCTATTTCGATTTGGACAGCATGAATATAGCTCTTGCTGTATTCCTTCTCCTCCATGTAAGAAATGAGTTTTTTGTGGTTTTGTTTTAAATTTGATAAGTCCATAATTGTATATCCTCCTTTTGCTTTTGGAAGATTATACAAAATAAAATCCAAACTTTTCAATCAAATCTCCTTTATATATGGGATTTGCACGAAAAGGTTTGGATTTTATTTAAGTTTGGATATTCATGATCATGTACTATGATTCCCTGATAGGTTTCTACCGGCGTATTTTTGATCCCTTCATGCCCCTTTTTCTCTCTGGCAAGGAACATCACTGTTTCTGTTTCCGGCTCTGCACAGATCAATACCTGAGCACTTTTGCCATTTACATTTGCATTTGTGAAATCTGTATTCATGACAGGTGAACCCATCAGCACAGTATAGGCTTCTTTCTGCTCCTTCACCGTTTTAGTTGAAAATTCACCACATAGGCCGTTTATCATGCCTTTTGATACTACGAGTTCCCCATCAGTGATCTCTTCCAGGAATTTCTGTACTTTATCATGGGATACATTACATTCATTTGCCAGCAGGAAGGCAAACGCCTTCACGCTTCCATCATAGTTTACTTCATCTATAAATCCTTCCGGGAATTCTGCGTGCACACGCTGTCTGGTCTTTCTGTTACGATATTCATCCGTGTGCATTTCTACAACCCGCACCGTAACAGACAGAAGGACTTTCTGTTTACGGATGACCTTTCCTGTTTTTCTGAAATCAGGACTGTCGGTATATTTATCTGGTGCTGGTATCTCATAGCTTTCAGTCGGGGTATGTCTTTTCCTGCAGTGGCCGGTATGCCCTGGCTGTCCACCCGGTTTTTTTTCTGTTTTTTCCCGGCTGTTCGGGATCTTTTTCCGTACGATCTGCATGGAGGATGGAATGGATGAGTTTTCAAAATCCCGGTTGACCTGAGCTGTTAATTTCCGGTTCTTTTCTTTTTCTTCTTCCAGCTGTGCTGCGGCATCGTAATACTGTAACGAGCGTTCGTGGAGCTTATCTTTGGCGTTATCTCTTTGACGGGCAAGTTCAAGATTCTGTTTTTTTAATTGTTCCATCTCAGCAAGAAGTCTGTTTACTTCCGCCCGGTGCTCTTTGTCCAGATCATCCATGATCTCATTCCAGTACTTGCGGACAGTGACCGTTTCCCTGTGAGCTCTGGATAATCCGTATTCCATTCTTTTCATTTCCCGGTTATGAAAACGGATCATTTTTCTGTATCCTTCATCCATCTTTCGATATTTTTCACCGGATTTAAAGGCTTCGTTCTCCCTTTTAAGACAAACATTACGATATTGAAGTGTTGAAAGCTGTTCAAAATTTCTATCCAAAATAACGTTTCCTCCTATGAATGAAGATCTCCGATCATCTGTTTCATCATACCAGCATAGTCATTTGCATATTTCTCCAGCACTGCATTTTCTTTCTGCAAATTATTGATGAGCTCCTTTTGGAGCGCATTTTCTTCTTCTAAAAGCTCAATGATACGTTCCATTTCCTGTATCCGTTCTTCCTGCTTTTTGATTACATTTTCATAAAGATCCACTTGTTCCATTAGGCACCTTCCTTTTCTAAAAGTATAACAAAGATCAGCTGGTTTGGCGAATGTGCATAACTTATGTATTTGTTGAAAATGCCCATTAAAAAAGTCACTGATTGTATAGGTGTTAGTGGCAAAGCAGGCTTAATTGGATGAAAGGGAAGAGAAAATAGTGGTTTTAAAGAGCAGAAAAAAACAAGTCAAAGCAAGTGTGGAATAGATATCCACAATTCCTTGCTTCAACTCGTTTTCCTGTGCATAAAAATATTTTCAAAAACAGCATAATGTCTAAATGAAAGTCAGGTTAGGGAGTGAACAGTAACATATAATTTTTCATATGATGTGGAAATTATTTAAATGAATTGAAAAATGTAATATTTTAGGGTATAATAAGGTAAAAATTGGAATGCTGAGATATTTGAATATTGTATTTAGAGTGTGAAAGCAGATGTTTTGGACTTTGATAATGATGAAATATTAAATGGGAGGAACTAGGTGGAAATCAAAAGATGAAAAGAAAAACGAACATAGTAATCGCTATTTCATGTGGAATAATTATCATTTTAGTGAATTACATAATGATTAGTGGAAAAAAAGAGAAAGGACAATTGGAAAAATTCATCATACTAAATGAGAATCTGGTACATGAGGATAAGGTGTATGTAAGGCAGGTAGATGATTTAGTAGCAGTTGATTTGGAAAAACAATGGGGCATTACAGATTTGAATCAGCAAATATTTAAAATCAGAGGACAAGAAACAGCGGAGTGGTTATGTATAAAAGATGATGGACAAGAGATTGTTTTTAAAGAGGTTTCTGTTCCTGGTTTTGTATTAACGCAACTGGAGCCAAATGTTTTGAAAATAAAAATGGATGAGAGATTAGTAGGAGATCAAATAACAATTTCAAATACAAAAACGATTAAGGCAGTAATGTCACAATTAACAGATGATAATTTGATTGATGGTTATGTAAAAGTCAGTGAAATAAAAACAGTATTCATATTTTCAGAAATGTATCCAGGATTAAGTTATACTCTTTATTATGCACATAGTGAAGAGGGTACGTGCTATCTAATGGATGATTCAGGAAATAAAGTTTGGAAAATTGGACACGAGTTAATGGAATATCTAATGTAAAGAAATAATAATTGTGGAGATCATATATGAAGAGAAAAAAAGCGATGCTAATTATTACTGTAGTATTAGTGATATTACTGTTGTGGGGGTTGCGTTCCTGTGGCTATTTGACAATTGGTTTAACAAGATTTGCTTATAACGAGGATGGAGCAATTTCTAATAATGGGATTTATTATGAGCCGGTCGATTTAAGAGCCCCCAATTTACAACCTTTACAAATGGGAAAATATTTTGCATATGCGAAAAGGTCAGATCGCCCATATAAAAAAATATTTGAAGTCGAAGAGCAAGAATTTAGCGAATGGATTGTCGGTCAAGAGATTGGACCAATGTTTGGTGATTATCGACTATGGAAAGCGGATTCAGTTGAATTGCCAACGCTCCAAACATTTGGAACAGCGGAACTTAGAATCTGTGAGTATGAAGATTATAACAAGGTATACACCACTATTAATGATAAATCAATTATCTCTAATATTGTAAAAAGTTTACAGGACAACGATAACGATGCTGAAAAACGATGGGAAGAATTTGATGAAGAGAAGCCCGAATATAGGATGAAATCTAAAGTGCTATTTTTATCACCCAATTATCCGGGGTTGTGTTTTGAATATGGATTCGTGCAGGATGCGCATCAAGAAAAATATCTTGAAGATGTCCATATAGGTAGGCTATATGAAATTGGTAATGTTTTAGATTCTTATTATACAGAATAGGGGTGAGTCAAATTATAAATAACACAATCAAAAGAGTTTCCACTCTGCTATTGGTATCCGTACTTTGTTTCGAGGGCTTTTTTACAGATATCATGGCAGCTGAAGATACATTACAAGAGAAAGAGATAACGCAGGTACAAGATTTACCAGAAGAAAATCCGGAGGTAGTGGAAACTCCGAGTGAAATGGAAGATCTGGAAGCAGAGACGCAACCTTCAAACGAGACTGCAGAAACACAGAAAGAACTCTTTTCTACAAATCAAACTCATGTAATCACAGAAACAGGCATGAATGCAGATACAGAAAATGAAAAGGATGACGAAAAGGGCAGGGTTACTTTATCTATAGAGTTTTCAGAAGATGAACTGGAAGAGGCAGAGGAGTGGATACGAACAGCAAAGGAAATAGGAGAAGCTTGGATAGAACGTGCGCTAGAGGCAACAGAGGATGAAGATAAAATAGAATTGTTGAATAGTGCACTGGAGGCCTCCAGACAAACGAATACAGATGAATTCTTTGTTGCGAATCAAAGTGGAACTGTGTTAATGGAAGTTCCGGTGGCAAATGGCACATTGGAGTTTGATGATGGTACTAGACTTCAGACGGATGAGGATGGATTTTATTCCACCCAAGGATTTAGTAAAGGCAAATATGCGGTAACACTTTCTAAGGCAGGGGTTCTGAATTTAGAGGATACTATAGAAATTAGAAAAGATGAGGATTCAGAGTGTGATATCAATTTTTCTAAAACTTCTGAGGAAATAAATGCATCGCTTAATAAAATGGCTTCTGGTATGTCAGAAGAAGTAAAGGAAAATAAGATTGTTCTAGAGTCAAAAGTGGAAATTGAAGAAGCAGATGTATCTTTGCTCGGAAATGATAGTACGATAGGCGAATATTACGGCAAATTAAAGACTGATAAAGAGAGTTCTATTATTGGAACGTCTGGTAGGGGAACTTCACGCTATGCTGAGGATGGGTCAAATAGACCAAAATGTCAAAAAAGTGACAAAAACTTGGGTGATAGTAGTAAGTTTCCGTTAAACAGTTCTGATTGTGCGACTTCTATTGGTCTGGGTTTTATGGCATTTCAGGATCCGGCATTGTATCCTGTTTATTTCAATAGTACTTATTGTGTAGATGAATGCTTTTCAGCGTTACCAAATATATACTGTAATGGTAAAAATACAATGAGAGATGATACTTCTAAAAATAATCATATGAATTGCTCTTGGTTTAATGGTATCGGGCATACTGAGAATATGCATATTCATTCCAAGTTATTTTTAAATTCATCTAAAAGTGAATGGAAGCCAAATTGTAAGACGCAGAGTACAACCTCCACAATTACTACAAATTACAATTACTGGAATGCGAAAACCTTGGACAGCTGGATTACTGTTTCACCGAAATCAGGTGATCCTGATGGAAAATTGACAGTAAAGGTTGCGGAAAATAAAAGCACAACGTCCCGTATAGGAACAGTCACAATCACAACGGGTAATTTGAAGCAGACAATCAAAGTGACACAGGCAAAGAAAACAGCTTTTTATACGGTATCTTACAATAGTAATGGAGGAGCTGGAACATTTGATTCCCAAACAAAAGTAGAAGGAGTATCATTAAAGCTAAGAGAAACAAAGCCGGTGCGTAGCGGGTATTATTTTGCAGGATGGGGAACCAGTAAAAATGCCACTACAGTAGCATATCAGGCGGGAGACTCCTATACTGCCAATAAATCAGTAACATTGTATGCGATATGGAAACGCACTTACGAAATTCGCTATGATGCCAATGGTGGAAAAGGCGTTCCAGCCAATCAGCTCAAGAAACAAGGGACTACACTGAAATTGAGTGCGACGAAACCAACACGCTCGGGTTATACCTTTGCGGGATGGTCCACTAGTAAAAGTGCGACTACAGCAAATTACCAAGCCGGAGGAAGCTATACCGCTAATGCTGCGGCTACCTTATATGCGGTGTGGAAGCGTAACTATACAATCAGCTATCATGCAAATGGAGGAAGCGGGGCACCGGCATCGCAAACTAAAGTAGATGGAATAATACTGAAGCTTACCACGAAACAACCATCGCGTTCTGGCTATACATTTGCTGGTTGGACTACCATAAAAGGTGCTAAAGTAGCAGCATACCTGCCAGGTGGAAATTATTATGCCAATAAAAATACTACCCTGTACGCAGTGTGGAAACGTAACTACACAATCAGTTATTATGCCAATGGAGGAAGTGGAGCACCAGCGTCCCAGAAGAAAGTAGAAGGTACCACGGTAACGCTAAGTAGTAAAAAACCAACACGCTCCGGCTATACCTATGCAGGCTGGAGTACAAGTAAAACAGGAAATAGTGCGTCTTATCAACCAGGAAGTAGCTATTCCAGGGATGCGTCGCTAACGTTATATGCGGTGTGGAAGCTTAACTATACAGTTAGTTATAATGCAAATGGAGGAAGTGGGGCACCATCCGCTCATACGAAAGTGGAGGGAGTAGCGTTAAAACTTAAAACTGGAAAGCCGACACGTTCCGGCTACACGTTTACAGGTTGGTCTACCATTAAAAGTGCAACTATAGCGGCATATCACCCGGGTGGAAATTATTATGCCAATGGAAATGCTACTTTGTATGCAGTATGGAAAAAAAATTATAGAATTACATATTATGCAAACGGGGGAAGTGGAGGTCCATCTTCACAAATAAAGATGGAGGGAGTTGCACTGAAAATGAGTACTTCAAGGCCGACGCGTTCAGGCTACAAATTTACGGGTTGGTCCTCAAATAGAACGGCGAAAACTGGCTTTTATCAACCGGGTCAATATTATTATGGAAATACACCATTGACGCTATATGCAATTTGGAAAAAGAAATAGTTGTCAGAAGAAAGAAGTCTTAGATCATCTAGGGCTTTTTCTTTCATACCCCAGATAATTCCTTCTGCTGAATTGAAATGTAACTGGTACAAAAGATGCTGTAGTGACCAACTGACTAACTTCATTTATACTAACTGATATAACAAACCGCAGATACAACGCATCTGCTAAGGAGGTCAGAACATATTAAATCGGGAATTAAAATGAAAGCAAAGAATGGTACGCTTGGGGTGACATCTGAGAAAGAATTGGTATTGTTTGACGATAATAGTCAAGTCATAGATCGCGCCTTGGTTTCTCAGGTGGTTTTTAAGTTTAGCTCGTTTTCAGGTGATTCTATCAATATCAATGGTCATAAATGGCCTTTGTCTTTCGTGCCACCGATGAAAACCGGACCACTTTCATCAGGTGGTCTTGTCGGTGGAATGGAATATGGAATGATCAGATAATGAAGTATCTGTCAAATCGAAACCTCTGCCCTTCAAGCAAAGCATCACATCAAAAATGCTATGACGAACTTGGTGAATATCTTATGGCTCACAGGCTTAAATATTCAGACGAAGCATCTGACCAATGGCTCATATCCGGATATTCAGCTTTGCTGATCCACACGAAACACCTTATGGGAGATCCACCAGCTTTGCAGGAATCAAACGGTTCCTTTACTATCTTGAAGAACAGGGACTATTTCCCGGGGCAGCCAGGAGTACGGAGAAGATTAGGTACTGAATGATTTTTAAAAGTCTGTTGCCGCAGGCTTATTCCTGTATGCCCTACCAAGTTGAATCAGCACTCCAGATCATCCGTGAAAAAGATAGTTCCTCATCTGTTGTTATTCCGGAGGTATCTGACCATAAAAAAAATGAATCATAATCTCTTTTTCTCACGGACAAATGCCTTCTTTAATAAATATCTTCCGGTTCAGGCGGCAAAAAGACGAAATACCATTGAAACCTACCGGGATGGAAATAATATTGAGCTTTCAGAACACACGCATATGTGAAATTAAGTTCTATTATATTTACCGTTAAAAATATTCTTTATAAAGTAAGCTAAGTATAGTACTGAAATAAATAGTAATAAGGTTGTGAGCATATATTCCATGGTATACAAGGATTCTTTGTTCTCCATATATACAAAATAGTTACTGTAATAAAAAATAATGATAAAAAATGCATCCTTTTTAAAGAATTTTTCATCTAATTAACAGAAGGGTTGTATTTTTTTGTCGAATGGATATAATAAATAAGTGGGGAATAATGGCGGAGTTATTAGAGCTGGTTGCCATCGGAGGATAAATTATCAAACAGGGGAGTACTTATGAAAAAGAAGATGAAGTTACGAAAGAAGATTGCTATTGTGTTTTTGATTATTTTATTATTGTGTGCGGGTGGTGTCTATGCATATGCAGCATACTATTTTTCACAGCATTTTTATAATGGTTCACGAATCAACGGCATGGATTGCAGTTATAAGACCGTGGCACAGGTCAAATCGGAAATCGTAAATGAAATTAATAAATATACGTTAACTATTACAGAACTAGACGATAAAACGGAAACCATAACCGCAGATCAGATAAAACTAGAATATATCGATGACAATAAGGTCGACCAACTAATGAAAGATCAGCAGCCTGCTCTCTGGATCACGTCATTCGGCAGCAGCAAAAACTTCGAAATGGCGGCCAACACCACCTACAACGAAGACGGTATCGACAAAGTCATCAAAAAACTGGACTGCTTTAATTCAGACAATATAACCAGTCCACAAAATGCATACCTAAAAGAAAATGAAACTAATTTCGAAATCATTCCCGAGGTAATGGGAAATGAACTGGATTATGAAAAAGCAAAAGCATTAATCGTAGATGCAATTTCCAAGGGCAAAACAGACATATCATTTGTCGATGAAGATTGCTACCTAAAACCAACCACCTACCAAGACAACGAAGAACTAATTGCCAAAAGAGATTCCCTGAATCAACTGGCCGCCACCGCTATTACCTACAACTTCGGCAACGACCGAACCGAACAGATCAACTGGTCCATCATCAAAACGTGGATCCCCAAAGACGAAAATGGTGACTACATCAAAAATGAATCCGGACAGTACTCAGTTGATTCCAATCTGGTAAAAGAATGCATCGCCGGCCTGGCTGACAAATACGATACCTACGGCAAAGCCCGTCAATTCAAAACCTTTTACGGAAGCACCGTCACCCTAACCAAAGGCTCCTACGGCTGGCAGCTGGCTCAAGACCAAATGTCTGAAGATCTGTTAAATGGAATATTAACCAACGCCGTCGAAACGAAAGACGCCACCTATTCCAAAACAGCCAACAGCCATTCCAACAACGACTTAGGCAGCATCTACATCGAAATCAGCATCCAAAACCAACGCATGTGGTGCTATAAAGACGGTGAAGTAATAGTCGACACCCCAGTCGTAACCGGCAACACCTCAAAGGGATGGGACACCCCCAGCGGCGGCATATGGACCATCTTCTGGCGCGTAAGCCCTTACACCTTAAAGGGTGAAGTCCAGGCCGACGGAAAGCCCGAATACGAAGCCCCAGTAACCTACTGGCTGCCCTTCAACGGCGGCGTCGGCATCCACGACCTCCCCAGCCGAACCGAATTCGGCGGTGAAATCTACAAAACCGGCGGCTCCCACGGCTGCGTCAACACACCCTATGATGCCGTAGAAAAAATCTACAACACCGTCAAAGTAGGCACCCCCGTAGTTGTATATTAAAACAATCAGCGGTTCACCCAAAGGCTGAATGTACCCCCCTCACTGAACTACCAGAGTACCATGCCGCATGAATATACCAGGTTTTGCCGGCATCTGCAGGAGCATCAGAATTTCTTAGTGGGTGGAAATTTGCGTTGCACGAAAAAAAGATACTGTTTGAGCGCAGCGAGTTTATCTTTTTTTCGTGCGGTTTTAGCAAATTTTCAGCCACTTAGAAATTCGATGCGACGAAGCCCGCCGGCAAAACCTGGTATATTCATGCGGCATGGTACTCGTCCGCATTTTTCAACAAAAAAAGAGAGCATCCCAAGACACCCCCTCACCTCACTTGCACTAACTAAGCTCTCTCAACTTTGCCAGATTTCAAGCAAGAAGTACATACATACATCTTCTTAGCAGCCCCATTCACTTTAACCTTCACAGATTTAATATTGGACTTCCACATTTTGTTTGATCTTCTATGAGAATGGCTCACATTATTCCCAAAATGAGCACCTTTTTCACAAATAGCACATCTAGCCATGACTGATTGCACCTCCTTGACATATAATAAGCCCAGAACACTCATCCAGACTAACAACAATATCCATTCTACCAGATGTATTTTATATTTGCAAGTAAAAATACAAAAAAGCGAAATATATATTTGATTTTCTCCCAAAAAAGGTTATAATACATAAGCATAAGGAAATACCGCACTAGCCATCCGGCTAATGCTAACGAAATGGAGGTGTCCCAAATGAAAGGGCGTATCAATAGCGAATTAGGAGAGATCATTATTAATACAGATATTATTGCCACTTATGCAGGGAGTGTTGCGGTTGAGTGTTTTGGTATAATTGGCATGGCAGCAGTCAACATGAAAGACGGCTTCGTAAAACTATTAAAAAGAGACAATCTTAAGCATGGAATCAACGTAACACTGAACGAGAATAAGATTTCTTTGGATTTTCATGTAATCGTATCTTATGGTGTCAGCATACTGGCTGTTTCTGATAATTTAATCAGTAATGTGAAGTACAAAGTCGAAGAATTTACCGGAATGGAAATCGAAAAAATCAACGTATTAGTTGAAGGCGTTCGGGTAATAGACTAATAGAGGAGGAACTTGTTGTGGCAATCAATACTATCAATGCCAAAATGTTAGAAAAAATGTTTCTGGCAGGTGCAAAGAATCTGGAACTAAAAAAAGAATGGATTAATGAACTGAATGTATTCCCCGTTCCGGATGGTGATACCGGAACCAATATGACCTTAACCATCATGTCAGCAGTAAAGGAAGTAAACAGCCTTTCCGAAGTTTCCATAGAAACATTGGCAAAAGCCATTTCTTCCGGCTCCTTAAGAGGTGCCAGAGGAAATTCCGGCGTTATCCTTTCCCAGTTGTTAAGAGGTTTTACAAAAGGCATTCGGGGATATAAAGAGCTGGATTCTATTATTATCACTAATGCTTTCGAAAAAGCAGTAGCTACCGCTTATAAAGCAGTTATGAAACCCAAAGAAGGAACCATTCTTACAGTGGCCAGAGGGGTTGCCGAAAAGGCCGTATCCCTTGCCGCCGAATGCGATGAACTTAATGAATTTTTTGAAATATTGGTTAATGAAGCCCAGACGGTTCTGGATCGAACTCCGGATATGCTCCCGGTATTAAAAGAAGCTGGTGTTGTTGACTCCGGCGGACAGGGACTTCTGGAAATCTTAAAGGGTGCATTCGACGCCTTCCGGGGCAAAGAGATTGACCTCACCTTTGATATGCCGGATACCGGAAAAGCAATAAAGATAACCCCCCAGGCAGAAGCTGATATTAAGTTTGGCTATTGTACGGAATTTATCGTTGTTTTAAGTGACAAAGCATTTAACCCTTCAGATGAAATTTCTTTCAAAGAATATCTGAGCAGTATCGGCGATTCTATTGTATGTGTATCAGATGATGACATCATTAAGATCCATGTACATACGAATGATCCGGGTCTTGCAATTCAAAAAGCCCTGACGTATGGTTCGTTATCACGCATTAAAATAGACAATATGCGGGAAGAACATCAGGAGAAACTAATCAAAGAAAGTGAAAAAGCTGCCGCGATGCAGGAGCAGAAAACACTGCCGCCCAAAGAGGTTGGCTTTATTTCCGTATCCATCGGCGAAGGCATTGGTGAAATCTTCAAAGGCTTGGGCGTGGATTATCTGATTGAAGGCGGTCAGACGATGAATCCCAGCACAGAAGACATGCTGAATGCCATTGCTTTGGTAAATGCAAAAACAATTTACATTTTACCAAATAATAAGAATATTATCCTTGCTGCTAATCAGGCTCAGGCATTAACAACAGATAAAGAAGTTATCGTAATACCAACCAAAACAATTCCTCAGGGCATTACTGCTGTGATTAATTACGTACCGGAAAAGTCATCAAAGGACAACGAAGCTGCGATGACCGAATCCATTAATAACGTAAAGACCGGTCAGATTACCTACGCTGTGCGGGATACCCGTATTGATGATAAAGAAATTCACGAAGGTGATATTATGAGCATTGGTGACCAAGGTATTCTGGCAGTTGGTCAGGATATTATGGGAATTACGAAAGAAACCATCAGCCGGATGGTTGAAGATGATTCGGAATTAATCAGTATTTATTACGGTGAAGATGTATCGGAAGAAGATGCCAATGCATTAGGTGCCGAAGTAGAAGAGCAGTATCCGGACTGTGATGTGGAAGTGAATTTTGGCGGACAGCCGATTTACTATTGCGTTGTATCGGTGGAATAAGCAGAAAAACAGATAGGAATAATGGTTGGTCATCGGATAAAGGGATTGCAGATACAGATAAAGCTGTTAAGCAATCCTTTATTAACGCATAGGAAATTTGGACGTATTATGTCAGCAAAGCTGACAGGGCTCGCAGCAGTACGCCAAGACGTACTTGAACAAAAAACAGGAGTTAGACATGAAGGGTGATTTAAAGACAATAAAAGGAATTGGTGAAAAAACAGAGAAGCTTTTTGAAAAAGCAGGTGTTTTTAGTACGGAAGATTTGCTTTCTTATTATCCGCGTAACTACGATATCTATGAGCCCCCGACTGCAATTATAGACATAAAGGCAGATACAAAAGCTGCTGTTTCCGGTATTGTGATTCAGACACCGGAAGTAAAAAAAGTGCGTAATCTGACCATTTTATCTTTAAAAATACGTGATGATTCCGGGTTTTTGTATCTGACATGGTTCAATATGCCCTTCCTTCGTAATACACTGAAAAGAGGAACTTCCTTTATTTTTCGCGGCAGGATTTCCCACAAAGCCGGTCGGATGGTAATGGAGCAGCCGGAGATTTTTACTCCGGCTGCATATCATCAGGTGCTGCACCATATGCAGCCGATTTATTCATTAACGGCAGGTTTGACAAATAAAACCGTAGCCAAGGCAATCCAGGAAATTTTACAATCAAATTCATTATCTTATGAGTATTTACCGGAAGCTTTTCGTAAACACTATGAACTGGCGGAATATAATTATGCGGTTTCTAATATTCACTTCCCGAAAAATATGGAAGATATGAAAAAAGCCCGTAAACGCCTTGCCTTTGACGAGTTCCTTCTCTTTATCCTGGCCCTGGCCCGGTTTAAAGGAGAAACTCAAGAAATAAAAAACAGTTATCCATTAAAAGAAGTCTGGAAAACAGAAGAAATTACCGAGAGGCTTCCTTACCAACTAACCAATGCACAACAACAAGTCTGGTTTGAAATTGAACGGGACTTAAAAGGGCATACCATGATGAACCGCCTGGTTCAGGGAGATGTAGGAAGCGGAAAAACGATTATTTCTTTTCTGGCTATGGTAATGGTTGCTGAGAACGGGTATCAGAGCGCCTTAATGGTACCTACAGAAGTCTTAGCAGCGCAGCACTATGAGGCGCTTAGAGAACTGCTTACAGAGACAGAATGGGAAACATACCAGCCCATACTGCTCACCGGTTCTAATACCGCCAAAGAAAAAAGAGAGCGCTACGAGGCAATTGCCAAAGGAAATAGCCGTATGATCCTTGGCACTCATGCATTAATTCAGGAGAAGGTACAGTATCACAACCTGGCTCTGGTAATCACTGATGAGCAGCATCGTTTTGGTGTTGCGCAGCGGGAAACCCTGGGAAGCAAGGGTGATTATCCAAATGTACTGGTTATGAGTGCTACCCCCATTCCCCGTACCTTGGCCATTATTTTATATGGGGATCTGGATATTTCCATCATTGATGAATTACCGGCGCAGCGGCTGCCTATTAAAAACTGTGTGGTGGACCAATCCTATCGTCCTACAGCGTACCGCTTCCTGCAAAAGGAAATAGCTGCAGGGCGGCAGGCATATGTAATTTGTCCCATGGTGGAAGAAAGTGAAGGACTGGAGGCGGAGAATGTAGTAGATTACAGTCAAAAACTCCGGCATCAACTTCCGGACAGCGTCAACGTAGGCATACTCCACGGTCAGATGAGATCAAAGGATAAGAATGATATTATGGAGCGCTTTGCCCGAAATGAAATTCAGATACTTGTTTCCACCACGGTAGTAGAAGTGGGCGTAAATGTACCAAATGCAACCGTTATGATGGTCGAGAATGCCGAGCGTTTCGGCCTGGCTCAGCTCCACCAGCTGCGAGGCCGGGTTGGGCGGGGAGTGCATCAATCCTATTGTATTTTCATGCAAAGCAGTCAAAATGAGACGACCTCCAAACGTTTGGAAATCCTAAACAAATCCAACGACGGATTTTTCATCGCCAGCGAGGATTTAAAGCTGCGGGGACCGGGCGAACTAATGGGGATTCGCCAAAGCGGCCTGATGGAATTTGCTATTGCAGACATCTATCAGGATGCAGATATTTTGAAATTGGCAAGTGAAGCAGCATCTTCATTACTGGCAGATGATGTACATCTTCAAAAAGAAGAGCATATATTATTAAACAAAAAGCTAAAAGCGTATATGAAACATCAAGTCGAAAGAATTGGATTATAATAATTGTTACTATTCAGCTTTCGACCATTCGGCCAATAATAGGGAAATCCCGAGTATTGCAACTATAATTCAGGAATACTCTGGTAAATATGAATATTCCAATTCCTGTAATTCCGGTTATTATAGGCGAAGTGATGAAAAGTGTTGAATGAACTTGCATTAGAAAAGAATAAAGAGTATTATAATTTTTAGCAAATAATTTTATGCATTTTTTGCAAGGAGGATTTTTTCATGGCAATTAAAAAAGCAGACTTAAAAACCACATCTGTTGCTGAGGCTAAAAAGATTACAGATACAATTGTTACGAATAAAGCAGCTGCAAACATCAAACCGACAGTTGAAGCAGACAAAGAAACTGCTCCTAAAAAAACTGCTGTAAAAGAAGCGGCGCCCAAGAAGGCAGCTTCTGCAAAACCAGCAGCTAAAAGGACGACTAAAAAAGCAGCTGAAAAAACTGCACCTAAGACTGCAAAGACAGTCAAAACAACCACCGCAGCTAAAGCAGCAACCACAGCAGCTAAAACAGTAACTACAGCAGTTAAAACAGCAACTGCAGCAGCTAAAACAACCACAGCATCTAAGCCGGTTTCAAAAACAGTAAGCAATAAAGCAGAGCTTTATATACAGTTTGCCGGCAAAGATATTGCAACCAATGACTTAATTAGTAAAGTACAGGAAATTTGGGTCAGTGAACTTGGTAATAAAATGAGTGCTTTAAAGAACCTGAAGCTATATATGAAGCCGGAAGAACATGCAGCATATTATGTTATTAATGACGATATCTCCGGAAGGATCGATATGTAATTTCCTGTTACAACCAGCCTATGTGAATAGTTACAATTTCATATACATGAAGGAGATTCCTGTTTTCAGGAATCTCCGGTACAGGAAAATAGCTCAGATAGCAACTATCTGAGCTATTCCCATTTCAAAGTCAATTAGAACTGATTGCTCTGTCCGCCAGACATCTGTCTTTCTTGTGCTTCGATCATTTTTTTAACCATATAACCACCAACAGAACCATTCTGTTTAGAAGTTAAATTACCGTTGTATCCGTCAGAAAGAGGTACACCCAACTCGTTTGCTACTTCGAACTTGAAACGGTTTAAAGCACTTTTTGCTTCTGGCACTGCAGAAGTATTAGAAGAACGACTTGCCATAATTATTGCCTCCTTAATATTAATTTTCTTGTTGTGTGTGTTCTAGTTACAAACATAGTATATGAAAAAATCAAGTCTTTACACTAGAAGTTTATGTATCATCAGACAAAAAATACTAATTCTTACATTTTCTGATTACTTGATTTTTGCTGGAGTGAACAGTAACGTTACGTCAAATGGTTATTACGGTTCAGCAATGCCCTTTGGCCGCGTCACATGACTGAACTATAACTTATTTCTTAATAATTTCGTATAATTTATGAAAAATATTTGCAGTTTATTTAGTTATTTGTTATAATACCACTAGAAAATTAAAGAGGTTGTGAATATGAACATAGGAATAACGGCACATAACAGTAAAAAAAGCTTAATTGAAGATTTTTGTATCGCGTATAAAGGAATTCTGTCAAAACACGAAGTATATGCTACAGGGACCACTGGCAGGCGCATCGAAGATGTGACCAGTCTCCATGTCCATAAGTTTTTGGCAGGGGCTGTCGGTGGAGACAAGCAATTTACCGAAATGATTGAACGCGGAGATATGGATCTGGTAATTTTATTTTACAATCCAACGATGATTTCTCCGAAAGAACCGGATATCAATCAGATTACCCGTCGATGCGATCAGTACAACATTCCGGTTGCAACTAACATCGCTACCGCAGAATGTTTGATTCTTGGTCTCGCCAGAGGTGATCTTGATTGGCGCGAGCAGATGAAAGAAGATTAAACGTATATTATGAGAGTGATCGCAGGTAAAGCACGAAGCATTCCTTTGAAGACACCGAAAGGCACAGATACGCGGCCGACTTCCGACCGAACCAAGGAAACGTTATTTAACGTGATGCAGCCATATATAATAGGCAGCAATTTTCTTGATCTGTTCAGCGGCAGCGGTGGTATTGGCATTGAGGCACTAAGCCGGGGTGCCGGTCATTGTGTCTTTGTTGAGAATAAAAAAGAAGCACTTTCGTGTATTAAGGAAAACCTTGAAAAAACAAAATTATATGAAGACGGTCAAATCATTGCCAAAGATGTCTTATTTGCATTGAGACAATTAGACGGGCAATTAATTTTTGATTGTATTTTTATGGATCCTCCATATAATCATGAAATTGAAAAAGAAATCCTTTTCTATTTAAAGGATTCGCAGCTTTTAGCACCGGATTGCCTGATTGTGCTGGAGGTTTCTAATGATACCGATTTCTCATATCTGGAGGAAACCGGGTTTTTTCTGTATAAAGAAAAAGTATATAAGACCAATAAGCATCTCTTTCTGAAGAGAAGAGAGGACATAGAATGAAAATAGCTGTATACCCGGGAAGTTTTGACCCGGTTACAAATGGACACTTGGATGTGATTTCCAGAGCATCCACTCTTTTTGACCAAATTATTGTGGGCGTTCTGAATAATTCTGCAAAAAGTCCGTTGTTTTCTGTTGAAGAACGTGTTAAGATACTAACTAAAGTGACAGAGCATATTCCTAACATTCAGGTGAAGTCCTTTTCGGGACTTTCCATTAATTTTGTTCGGGAATGTAATGCCAACGTAATCATCCGTGGCTTACGTGCGATCACTGATTTTGAATATGAACTTCAGATGGCACAGACCAACCGGGTATTAGCTTCAGATATTGATACCATGTTTTTAACGACTTGCTTAGAATATGCCTATTTAAGTTCAACAACGGTAAAAGAAGTTGCTTTGTTTGGCGGTGATATTACCAAGTTCGTACCGCCATACGTAGAAACTGAAATACGAAAGAAATTAAATCAAACCCCATAGAAATTAATAAAAAACTTATAGAATAACAAAGGAGAACACTTATGAGTAGCAGAATTGAACAAATTATTGAACAGATTGAAGAATATGTAGATAGCTGCAAATACCAGCCGTTATCTTCAACTAAAATTGTAGTAAATAAAGAAGAATTAGAAGAAATGCTGCGCGAACTTCGTTTGAAAACGCCAGATGAGATAAAAAGATATCAGAAAATCATCAGCAATAAAGATGCCATTCTGGCAGATGCACAGGCTAAAGCAGACAGCCTGATTGCGGAAGCACAGAAAAAGACCCGGGAAATGGTAAGCCAGCATGAAGTTATGCAGCAGGCATATGCACAGGCTAATGAAACCATCAGCAATGCTAACAAACAAGCCCAGAATATACTGGATTCTGCGACAACGGATGCCAACAACATTCGTATGAGTGCAATTGCCTATACCGATGATATGTTGGAAAACTTAAGCCAGATTATGGGTAATACCTTATCTGATGCCGGTGAAAAATATAAAGTATTTATCAGTTCCTTACAGAGCTGCTACGAAGTCGTTAATAAAAATAGAAATGAACTGGCGCCGCAGACTATGCAGGCACCAGCTGCGGATGAATTAGAACTTGCAATGGAAGATGCCCATGAATAGTTGACAGAGCCCAAATGCAAGTATTCCGTTACAAATTTTTGCAGCAATGTATCCCCCTATAGGAAGCTTTGTTTTCTGTATCATACATTGTGTCTGGGCAATTGTAGAAACACCTCCAAAGGCGGTAACGGATAGAATCATGCTGAACTTAAGAGATGATGACCAGGGCGCAGCAGCAATACTTTGGATTCCGCTGGTTATTTCTATCAATCCTAAGAATATATATCGTATATTGGGATTCAGGAATATTATTTTTTGCGTAAGACCAGCCAGAATAGAAAAAAGTATTATATATCCGCCTAATTTAGTAATAGATTCAAAACCGTTCATGATAGAGGTATCTATAAGTTCCATAAGCGGAACCGGCGTAGATACCTTTTTTTTATTCTGAGGTACAGCAGTAACAGTTTCATAACGTCCATAAAGCATTCGGAAGATTAAACTGCATAAAAAGTTCGTAAGATAAAGAATAACAAACGTGACTGCCGCCAGATCAGGACGGTTCAGGGTGCTTAGCAGAATATACCCGGTGATAAACATAGGACTGGCATTGTTGGTAATGGTAAGCAGGTATTTGGCTTCATCCCGCTTTATTTTTCCGCTTTCCAGTAAATCTGCCGTTAACTTGGCTCCCATCGGATAACCGCAGAAAATCCCCAGAATCAAGGCATAGGCACCATAGCATGAGACGCCAAAGAGGATATTCCACAATTTAGGACAGAATCCCAGGATGCGATGGATAAAATTTGTCTGAATGAGAAAACTGGATAATATAATAAAAGGAAGTAATGAAGGAAGTAACACTTCGAACCAGAGCGACAGCCCTCTTTTTGAGGCTGCTAAAGCCTCGGCCGGAAATATCAGCATAAAAAGGAGCAGTATTATCCCGGAAATAATGATAAAAGTTCGTTTCATGAAAATTGCCCCATAATCTTTTTATTATATATATGCCATTCATGATTATAATAATGTTAGTAATAGTGTAACTATCAGGACTTAGTCCTGAATAGTTAAATAAGAGTAGATTCGGAAACCAATATTTGCCAAGTGTCATTCTGAGCGCAGCGAAGAATCTTTATACACTAAAAGTTTACGCAATTCCAGAGGTGAGATTCTTCGCTTACGCTCAGAATGACAGTGATAATGCGACTTCGGAGTTTCCGAACCTGCTCAATAATAATTGAGAGGTTAAATATGTTAAATTTAAAAGAATTAGAACCTGCAAGAGTTTTTTACTATTTTGAAAATATCTGTAAAATTCCCCATGCATCCTATAACACCGGACCAATCAGTGATTATCTGACTGCATTTGCCGATGAGCATAATTTGAAATATTATCGGGATGCTCAGGATAATGTAGTGATCTATAAAAATGCTTCTGCCGGGTATGAAAACGCCCCAACGGTAATAATCCAGGGACACAGTGATATGGTGGCAGAAAGAGATATGGATTCCAGTCATGATTTTTCTACTGATCCGTTAACACTCATTATTGACGGAGATAAACTCAAAGCACAGGGAACCACATTAGGTGGTGATGATGGAATCGCTATGGCTTACGCATTAGCAATTTTAGAAGATGCTTCCTTAAAACATCCGTCTTTGGAGGTTGTCATTACTACCAATGAAGAAGTAGGATTATTAGGTGCAGCTAAACTGGATACCTCTGTTTTGTCCGGCACCCGTATGATCAATATTGATTCGGATGACGAGGGTTTTTTACTGGCCGGCTGTGCCGGCGGTCTGACTGTACAGTCACGGATTCCGGTAAATTACGTTGAGGAAACCAATGACTGTTATGAAATCAACATAAGCGGCCTGACCGGCGGACATTCCGGAATTGAAATCCATAAGAACAGAGCCAATTCCAATATCTTAATGGGCCGGTTACTGCATACGATCAGTGAGCAGATGGAATATATGCTGGCGGAATTAGAAGGTGGCCAGAAAGACAATGTCATTACCCAGAATACTCGCGCACTGGTTATGATTCCGGAAGATACGAAGGAACAGCTGGCCATGATCTGTGCGGATTTTGAAAATTGCATCCGCAACGAATACCGGGGCATCGATGAAGGCATTTGTGTAAACTTGGTTTCCCAAGGTATCTGCACAGAACCTGCATTGCATCCTGTCAGTCGGGAAAAAACTATATTCTTTCTAATGAATATCCCTTCTGGGGTTCAGAAGATGAGCGGCAGCATTCCAGGTCTGGTAGAAACTTCTTTCAATCCGGGGGTGTTAAAATTAGACCACGAAGCTCTTTATGTAAGCGGTGGGGCACGAAGCTCTATCGAAAGTGCTAAGATGGCTCTATCGGAAAAAATATGCTACTTAACCGAGTTTTTAGGCGGTGATTATGAGGTTGCTGGTGTATATCCGGCATGGGAATATCAGCCGCAGTCATCACTTAGAGATATTATGACTTCTATTTATGAAGATATGTTTCAGAAAAAAATGGATGTCAGCGTCATTCATGCCGGCTTGGAATGTGGTATTTTCTATCACAAAATTCCGGGACTGGACTGCGTGTCATTTGGGCCGGAAATGACTGACATTCATACTACCAAAGAATGCTTGTCCATATCATCCACCAAAAGAATGTGGGAATATCTAATACGGGTATTAGAATCATTAAAATAATGTTCTAATCCTGATGTTTTAGCATATAATAAATGTTGGGTAAGTATTAGTAAAGGAGAGAATAGGATGGAAATACAATTATGGCGCGAAATTTTAGCCCCATATGAATTGGCAGTAAGAGAATTGACGGATAAATTCAATCATCTGAATAAAGAACACAGGGTAAAAAACCTTTATTCTCCCATCGAAGAAGTAACCGGACGAGTAAAAAGTGTAACAAGTATATTAGAAAAGATACAAAAGAAAAACATTCCTTTTGATGAACTAGAGCAGTACATTGATGATATCGCTGGGATTAGAATCATCTGTCAATTCGTGGAAGATATCGAAAAAGTAGCAGAAATCATCCACAGCAGAAGCGACATTATCGTAAAAAGTGAAAAAGACTATATAACGAATATGAAAGACAGCGGCTACCGAAGTTTCCATATGATTATTTATTATGTTGTGGAAACCTTAGACGGACCGAAAAAACTGCAGGCGGAAATTCAGATACGCACCATGGCGATGAACTTCTGGGCTACCATTGAGCACTCACTGCAATATAAATATAAAACACAAATACCGATACATATCAAAGAGCGTCTAAGCAAGGCTGCAGATGCCATTATTGCGCTGGATAATGAAATGTCTTCTGTCCGAAATGAAATTATGGATGCCCAGAACTCTTCCTTATTACAGCGGAATCTGGTGTCGGATATTTTGAACAACATTCAAAATTTATTCAAGCTTTCCAATAAACGAGAAGTCATAAAAATACAGGATGAATTTTACCGCATCTATGCTACCAATGACCTGCAGCAGTTAAAGCGCTTTCACAAGCAGCTGGATATTATCTCTGAAGGTTATCGGGCGCAGGCGGTAACAACGGACTTTGCCGAAGGACAATAATATGAAATTACCATCCACATATATCGATACGATGACACAGCTCCTGGGAGCTGAAATGCCGGAATACCTGGCCGCTTTTGAAGAAGAACCACAGTCAGGGCTGCGGGTGAATACTACGAAAATATCGCCGGAAGAATTTGAAAAAGCAGCACCATTTCCATTGAAAAGAATCCCATGGATTCCAAATGGTTTTTTCTGCCGGAATCTTATTGGAGTGTCTAAGCATCCCTATTATTTTGCCGGACTGTATTATATCCAGGAGCCAAGTGCCATGACACCGGCCCGTTCCTTGCCGGTAAGCCCGGGAGATACGGTACTGGACTTGTGTGCCGCACCAGGAGGAAAGGCAACGGAGCTTGCTGCAAAGTTACAGGGTGAAGGATTTTTGATCGCTAATGATATTAGCAGTACCCGAGCCAAAGCACTGCTCAAGAATCTGGAGCTTTTTGGTGTTGCCAATCAATGCGTTATCAGTGAGAATCCCGAGAAGCTGATTCCGGTGTATGCTGACTTTTTTGACAAAATTCTGGTCGATGCGCCTTGTTCCGGTGAAGGTATGTTCCGCCGTGAACCCCGGATGATAAAAGACTGGGAACAACAGGGACCGGCGTATTACAATGCCATTCAAAGAGAATTAATCTTACATGCTGCCCAGCTGTTAAAGCCGGGCGGCATGATGTTGTATTCTACCTGTACCTTTTCTATTCAAGAAAATGAAGCTGTGATCGATCATCTGCTAACTTCCAGAGAGGATATGGAGCTGGTGGATATTCAGCCTTATGATGGATTTGAACAAGGGCGCCGCCCTCAGGTTGGATTTGAGCAGGAACAAAGCCGTTATAATGAGGCTCTAAAAGAGCGGCATCCATATGAAAAATGTGTCCGCATTTTTCCGCATAAGATGAGTGGAGAAGGGCATTTTCTGGCCTTGCTGCAAAAAAAAGGACGGTTGACGGATACACGATCATATTCACATCAAAAAAGTGATGCCTTACCAAATGCTGCGGCAGAATTTCTTGCGGATGTGAAAAAACCCCTGCAAGACGGTTATTTCCGTTTGCTTCAGGACAAGCTTTATTACCTGCCAAAAGGCTGTGAACTGCATCAGAACATCCGTTACCTTCGAAGCGGCCTATATGTAGGCGAGGTAAAGAAAAACCGTTTTGAGCCATCCCAGGCATTGGCTATGGCGTTAATGCGTGAGGAATTCACCTCCTCTATTAACCTGAGTGCCGAAGATATTCGAACCCGGAAATATCTGAAGGGTGAAACAATTGATGTCAGTGACTGCAAACCGGTTAATAATAAAGGCTGGCAGTTAGTCTGTGTAGATGGATTTACTTTAGGCTGGGGGAAATTACAAAATGGAATCCTGAAAAATAAGTATTATAGTGGCTGGAGGCTGCAGTAAGCAAAATGCTTGCTGCTGGTGAATACCGGCAGCTCACTGCGCAAGAAATAGAAAGGTTGAAAAATACAAATGTTACGAAATAAAAAAGCAGTACTGTTTGATCTTGATGGAACTTTAATTGATTCCATGTGGATGTGGAAACAAATAGACATTGATTATCTGGGACGACATAACCGGGAGTTACCGGATACTCTGCAAAAAGAGATTGAAGGCATGAGTTTTACAGAAACGGCAAATTATTTCAAAGAACGTTTTGCCATTAGTGATTCTGTAGACGCTATCAAAGCTGAATGGCTGGATATGGCCAGAGATAAGTATCAGAATGAAACACCACTAAAAGAAGGTGTTCTTTCTTTTCTGAGTTATCTGAAAAAACAACGGATCCGAACTGGGATTGCAACCAGCAATAGTATTGAGCTGGTACAGACCATTCTGTCAGTGCATCACCTGACTGATGTGTTTGATGCAGTTCATACTTGTTGTGATGTGGCAAAGGGAAAACCGGAACCGGATATCTATCTTCTGGTGGCTGACAGGCTTGACACGCCGCCGGAAGAGTGCCTGGTGTTTGAGGATGTTCCTATGGGACTTATCGCGGGCAACAGCGCCGGGATGGAAACTTGTGCGGTATGGGACCGCTTCAGCATCGATCAGGATGAAGAAAAGCGGGTCCTTGCAGATTATTATATTCATACATATCATGATGTATTGAATGAGACTTATGAGGTGCTTAAACCATGAATGAAACCTTCTTACCGGTATCTATGAAGGATATGCAGGAGGCAGGAATAGAGCAATTGGATTTCGTGTATATTTCCGGGGATGCCTATGTGGATCACCCCTCTTTTGGCACGGCAATTATCAGTCGTTTACTGGTACAGCATGGCTACACGGTTGGCGTGATAGCACAGCCGGACTGGAAGGATGAGGGCAGCATTGCCATTTTGGGCGAACCGCGGCTTGGATTTCTGGTCTCTGCCGGAAATATGGATTCCATGGTCAATCATTATACTGTTTCCAAAAAGCCCCGTCATCTTGATGCTTATTCGCCGGGTGGAAAAAACGGATTGAGACCTGACCGGGCAGTTACTGTCTACGGTAATCTGATTCGAAAAACATATAAACACACCCCAGTTATTATCGGGGGAATTGAAGCCAGCCTGAGAAGACTGGCTCACTATGATTATTGGTCCGATCGGATAAAACGTTCTGTTTTACTGGATTCCGGTGCCGATATGATATCGTATGGAATGGGGGAACACTCCATTTTGGAAATTGCTCAGGCATTAGACGCCGGCATTGCCATCTCAGATATTACGTATATTGCCGGGACGGTATTTCGCAGCAAAGATTTGGACGGTCTGTATCAACCGGTTATTCTGCCCTCTTTTGAAGAGGTGAAAAGCAGCAAAGAAGCATATGCCAAAAGCTTTTACAGTCAGTATCAGAATACCGATGCTGTCAGCGGACGAGTTTTAGCAGAAGATTATGGGAATCAGGGTTATATTGTCCAAAATCCACCGGCAAAACCGCTAAGTACTGATGAAATGGACGATATTTATGCGATGCCATATACAAAAACCTATCATCCGATGTATAATAACCAAGGCGGAGTTCCGGCAATCACCGAAGTGCAGTTCAGCTTGACCAGTAATCGGGGCTGTTTTGGCGGCTGCAATTTTTGTGCCTTAACCTTTCACCAGGGCCGTACCATCCAGGTGCGAAGCCATGATTCACTGTTGAAAGAGGCGGCTGCATTTTCAGAAAGTACCGATTTTAAAGGATATATCCACGATGTTGGCGGACCGACAGCTGATTTTAGAGCGCCTTCCTGTGAAAAACAGCTCACAAAAGGGGTTTGTTCTGATCGGCAGTGTTTATTCCCAAAGCCGTGTAAGAATCTGGAGGTATCCCATCAGGACTATGTCAGCCTGCTTCGCAAATTAAGAAAATTACCCGGAGTAAAAAAAGTATTTGTCCGTTCCGGGCTGCGTTTTGATTATGTGCTGGCAGATCGTGATAATACCTTTTTAAAAGAATTAGTTGAACATCATATCAGCGGACAGCTGCGTGTAGCTCCGGAGCATGTCTCCGATTCGGTATTAATGCGAATGGGAAAACCGGAACATAGTGTATATGAAGCTTTTTTGAAAAAATATAATAATTACAATCAGAAAGTCGGCAAAAAGCAATATGCCGTGCCGTACTTCATGTCATCTCACCCGGGGTGTGGATTGAAGGAAGCAATTGCGCTGGCAGAATACATCCGGGATATGAATTTTACCCCGGAACAGGTACAGGATTTTTACCCAACACCATCAACAATTTCTACCTGCATGTATTATACCGGTCTTGATCCGGCTACCCTGGAACCGGTGTATGTGGCTGGAAATCCTCATGAAAAAGCGATGCAGCGAGCATTAATTCAATTCCGTGTTCCCGGTAATTATACATTGGTCCATGAAGCACTGACCAAAGCCGGAAGAACGGACTTAATTGGTTTTGATCCTAAGTGCCTGATTCGTCCGCGACAGCTAAAGAAAGACTCTGAATCCGGCAGTCCACGTACCGGAAAAAGTCAATCAGTAAAAAATAGAACCCAGAGCAAGAAACTTCCGGCGGATAAAATGAAAACTCAAAAAAAGAAAACAATTCGAAACGTTCATAAAAAGAAACGGTAATGAACTGTAACGAGGTTATAATATATGCAAAATTTAATGATATCAGATAAGGAAGCAGGGCAGCGGCTGGATAAATATCTACAGCGTTATCTGAGTCTTGCACCCAAAAGCTTTATCTATAAAATGCTGCGAAAGAAAAACATAGTCTTGAATGGAAAAAAAGTGGATGGAAGTGAAAAGATACAGCCTAAAGACCAGATTCGCTTGTATCTTGCCGATGAAACAATTGATAAATTTTCAAAGCCGGCAGTGATTGAAAAATCGATTCCGCTGGATATTATCTATGAAGACACTGATATGATCATTTTGAATAAACCGGCGGGGATTCTTTCACAAAAAGCCAAAGACACCGATGTATCCATGAATGAATATCTGATCAGTTATCTGGTTGAGAGTCAGCAGATTACAACAGAAGATTTAAAAACATTTCATCCGGCTGTATGTAACCGATTGGATCGAAATACCAGTGGTATTTTGCTGGCCGGCAAAACCATGTGCGGATTACAGATGTTATCTGCAGCCTTAAAGGAGCGCAGTGTCCAAAAATATTATCTGTGCCTGGTTCTTGGCAGTATCAAAGAGCCACATCACATTCAAGGATATTTGCAAAAAGATGAAAAATATAATAAAGTAAAAGTGTATACGCATTCGATTCCGGATGGTATTTATATCGAAACCGCGTATCAGCCTCTTTGCAGTAATGCTCATGTTACGCTGCTGAACGTAGAATTGATCACCGGAAGGACTCATCAAATCCGCAGTCATCTGGCTAGTATGGGTCATCCTATTATAGGTGACTGGAAGTATGGTGAACGAACCTGCAACGAACGCTTTCGAAAAAAATATGGATTACAGCACCAGTTGCTGCATGCCCATCATATTTCCTTCGGGAAAAATAAAACTTTTAAAGCGGAATTGCCCCAATTATTTACCACCGTTTTAAAGGAAGAACATTTGGAGGACTGGCATTTATGAAGACAACAACGATACACGAATTATGGGAATATGTAAAAATGATTATCTTTGTCGTAGCTTTCGTGCTGATTCTGAATAATTTTATCATAATCAATGCAAAGATACCTTCCGAATCAATGGAGAACACCATCATGAAAGGTGACCAGCTATTCGGTAACCGTCTGGCTTATAAATTTAGTGATCCTGAACGCTACGACATCATTATCTTCAAATTTCCAGATGACGAAAGTCAGTTGTTTATCAAACGGATCATCGGCCTTCCCGGGGAAACGGTGAAAATTGTTGACGGAAAAGTCTATATCAATGATCGGGAAATACCGCTGGATGACAGCTTCCTGCCGGAACCGATGGTTACAGATTCTACAGTTAAAGAATACACCGTACCAGAAGGCTGCTATTTTGTCTTAGGTGATAACCGTAATTATTCGAAAGACTCAAGATACTGGAAAAATACCTTTGTCAGCAAAGATAAGATTCTGGGTAAAGCAGCACTTCGTTATTATCCATTGACTAAAATCGGATTTATCCGATGACTGACCGCCTGAGAGAGGGTTACTTATGAGCACATGGAATTCCAGGGGTCTGCGGGGATCCACTCTGGAGGAGTTGATCAACCGCACCAATGAACAGTATCAGGAAAAGGGGCTGGCCTTGATGCAAAAAATACCAACGCCAATTACCCCAATTAAAATCGATAAGGAAAACCGTCATATTACACTTGCTTATTTTGAGAAAAAAAGTACGGTGGATTATATCGGTGCAGTACAGGGGATTCCCGTTTGTTTTGATGCAAAGGAATGCAGTACCGACAGCTTCCCTTTAGCCAATGTCCACGAACATCAGGTGGTGTTTATGGAACAGTTTGAAAAGCAGAAAGGAATTGCATTTCTTTTGATTTTTTTCAGCAAGCGCAATACCTTTTATTATTTGCGCCTGAAAGAATTGAAAAACTTTTGGAGTCGGGGTATGGCCGGCGGGAAAAAAAGCTTTGCATATGAAGAATTAGATCCTGAATTCTTTCTGACTCAAAAAAATGGTATATTACTTCCATATCTGGAAGGTTTGCAGAAAGATTTAGCTAAGAGAAATTGACTTTCTGTTTTAAATCCCGTATAATCTAAGAAGCTTCTTCTGCTGCGCTACCATGGTAGCCGGGTAAAGTGTTGAAGCGGTAGCCGAGAAAAGTGTTGAAGTGCCAGGAGGAGATCAAATGCAGAGAATATTTCATACACCAGAAGGGGTTCGTGATGTATACAATGGAGAATGCGAAAAAAAACGATATTTACAGGAACGGCTGCACAAAGTATTTCGTTCTTATGGATATCAGGATATAGAAACACCGACATTTGAATTTTTTGAAGTGTTTAGTCGGGAAGTGGGCACCACCCCTTCTAATGAATTGTACAAGTTTTTTGACCGGGACGGCAATACTTTGGTGTTAAGACCGGATTTTACACCGTCCATAGCAAGGGCGGCATCAATGTATTTTTCCGGAGATGGTATGCCTATGCGTTTGTGCTATCAAGGCAGCACCTTTATTAATAATACCAACTATCAGGGCCGTCTAAAAGAATCTACCCAGATGGGGGTGGAGCTTTTGGGTGATGATTCTGTGGATGCTGATGTGGAGGTAATTGCACTGGCAATCCGGTTGTTGAAGGAAACGGGATTAAAAGAATTCCAAATCAGCATTGGTCAGGTGGATTTTTTTAAGGCGTTAATTGATGAAGCACAGATGTCAGAGGAGACAATTGCACAGCTGCGCCAGTTGATTTCCAATAAAAACCACTTTGGAGTGGAAGCGCTTGTTATGAAAGAGCATCTTAATCAAGAGCTGGAGCAGGCTTTTTTGAACCTGCCCCAGTTATTTGGCGGAATTGAAATTCTGGAGAAAGCCAAAAAACTGACCGCTAACCCCAAAGCGCAGCAGGCCATAGTGCGCCTGGAAGAAATCTATGAAGTACTTTGCTATTACGGAGTGGAGGACTATATTTCTTTTGATCTTGGGATGTTAAGTAAATACAACTATTATACCGGGATTATCTTTCATGGATTTACTTATGGATCCGGTGAACCGCTGGTAAAGGGGGGACGGTATGATTCTTTAATGCAGCATTTTGGTACTCCGGCTCCGGCAGTGGGCGTTGTACTGGTAATGGAGCAGGTGATGAGTGCATTGGAACGGCAAAATATTGATATTCCATTAGAATCCGGTAAAACATTGGTTTTATATCATCACTCACTTAAGGAAGATATGCGTAAAATTTCCATTGTTATCTGTGAAGAGCACAGAAAGCATGGAATGCAAGTTGCCGGAATGCTTTTTTCTGATGCTAAAACGATAGCTGATTATATAGAATATGGAAAGCAGAATCAGTTCGCCGGTATTGTTTACCTGAAAGATCGAAATACGGCAGATTTAATTAATTTAAAGACGGGTGATGTACAGACAACAAGTCTGGATACTTTGTATCAAGTTTATAAAATGAAACATAGTTCAAAACAGGAAGGTAGAAAAGATGAGATACTTAACTTTTGCCCTGGGAAAGGGCAGGCTGGCCAAAAAGACACTTGAGCTTTTTGAACAGATTGGGATTACCTGTGAAGAGATGAAGGATAAAGACTCCCGCAAGCTGATTTTTGTAAATGAAGAACTAAAATTAAAATTTTTCCTTTCTAAAGGACCGGATGTTCCCACTTATGTAGAATATGGAGCAGCAGACATCGGTGTAGTTGGCAGTGATACAATTATGGAAGAGGGACGTAAGCTTTATGAAGTTATGGATCTGGGTTTTGGGAGATGCACCATGTGTGTATGCGGACCGGAATCAGCCAAAGAAATGCTGAACCATAATCAGTTGATCCGGGTTGCAACCAAATATCCTAACATTGCGAAAGACTATTTTTATAATAAAAAGCATCAAACGGTAGAAATCATCAAGTTAAATGGTTCGATTGAGCTTGCCCCCATCGTAGGCCTTTCTGAAGTAATCGTAGATATCGTTGAGACGGGCTCTACACTTCGCGAAAACGGATTGAAAATTTTGGAAGAAATCTGTCCCCTTTCTGCAAGAATGGTGGTAAACCAGGTGAGTATGAAGATGGAACATGAGCGTATTTCGAAGATCATCAAAGATTTACGAGGCATATTAGCGTAAAGAAAGGTTGAAAAAGATCATGAAGACAATCAGATTGACGAAAGAAACCACTGACAATATACTGGAATCTCTTTTAAAACGCAGCCCGAATAATTATGATTCTTATGAGCGTACGGTAAAAGAGATATTAGAGGATGTAAAGCTTAAAAAAGACGAGGCGGTATTTTCCTATACTCAAAAGTTTGATTATGCGGATATTAACACAGCGAATGTGAAAGTAACTCAGGAAGAAATTGACGCGGCATATATGCAGGTGGATCAAACGCTTCTTGCCGTGATGAGAAAATCGCTGGTGAATATCCGTGCTTATCACGAAAAGCAGTGTATAAACAGTTGGTTTGATACCACTGGTAATGGGACTTTACTAGGACAGAAAGTAACACCGCTGGCGAAGGTAGGTGTTTATGTACCAGGGGGAAAAGCAGTATATCCTTCTTCCGTATTGATGAATGTAGTTCCGGCTAAAATTGCCGGTGTGGATAAAATTATAATGACGACACCATGCAACAGCGAAGGTAAGGTAAATCCTGCTGTTCTGGTAGCCGCTAATGAAGCCGGAACAGACGAAATCTACAAGATTGGCGGAGCGCAGGCGATTGCTGCTTTGGCTTATGGAACAGAAAGCATTCCAAAAGTAGATAAGATCGTCGGACCGGGAAATATCTATGTAGCGCTGGCTAAAAAAGCAGTGTATGGACATGTCAGCATTGATTCCATTGCCGGACCCAGTGAAATTCTGGTGCTGGCAGACGAGACGGCGAATCCCCGTTATGTGGCAGCAGATTTGCTGTCCCAGGCTGAGCATGATGAATTGGCTTCGGCAATATTGATTACCACCAGTGAAAAACTGGCGGAAGAGGTAAATAAAGAAGTAGAGCAATTCACACGTGTACTTTCGCGAAAAGAGATCATTCAGAAATCATTGGATCAGTTTGGCTATATATTGATTGCCGAAACCATGCAAGAGGCAATTGAAACAGCCAATGAAATCGCTTCCGAGCATGTGGAAATTATGACCAGGGATCCCTTTGAAGTAATGACAAAGATTCAAAATGCCGGTGCCATTTTCATCGGTCCATACAGCAGTGAGCCATTGGGTGATTATTTTGCCGGACCTGATCATATCCTGCCGACGAATGGAACGGCAAAATTCTTCTCACCGTTAAGTGTTGATGACTTTATCAAAAAATCCAGCATCATCTATTATTCGAAAGAAGCCCTGGCAGCAGTACATGAAGAAATCGAAGCATTTGCAAAATCCGAACAGTTAACGGCACATGCCAACTCGATCGCGGTGCGTTTTGAAGAGTAAAAAATGGAGGAAATCAGCAGATGAACAAGCGAATTGCGGAAATAAAAAGAAAAACGAAAGAAACTGATATCCAGATGATTTTTGCGCTGGATGGCACTGGGGAAGGAAAAATCAAAACCGGTGTGGGATTTTTTGACCATATGCTGGAAGGATTTACCCGCCATGGACTGTTTGATCTGGATTTGAGTGTTAAGGGTGATCTAAAAGTGGATTGCCATCATACCATAGAAGACACTGGAATTGTGCTGGGAACAGCGATCAAAGAAGCAGTTGGTGATAAAAAAGGCATTTGCCGGTATGGCAGTATGATTCTTCCCATGGACGAAGCTTTGGTGCTCTGTGCAGTTGATCTGTGTGGCAGACCGTATTTTTCAATGGATGCTGAATTTGCTCAGGCTGCTGTGGGTGATATGGATACGGAGATGGTGCGGGAATTTTTCTATGCCATATCTTATACTGCCGGAATGAACCTGCACATTAAAGTGTTGGACGGAACCAATACCCATCATATCATCGAAGCTGTCTTCAAAAGTTTTGCGAAAGCTTTGGATGAAGCAGTTTCTTATGACAGCCGTATTACTGATGTGTTGTCCACCAAAGGAACTTTATAAAGTGAAACCCGCTGAACTTTAGTCAAACCAATCATATCAGGAGATGCAAAGAATGATTAAAAAGAAATTAATCCCATGTATGTATTTATATTCCGGAAAGGCCGTTACCGGATTTCGGGAACATAATGACTTTGAATGTAAAGATGTAAAGGAGCTGGCTTCTTTCTACAGCGATAACGGTGCAGATAGTATCCTTGTTTTTGATTTATCACATGGAGATATCCAGCATGAAGAATCCATTATTAAGCTAAAGGAAATTGCAGATACCGCTGAAATTCCCATTATTAGTGCCGGCAATATCAAGCGGGTGGAAGATGTTAAAAAAATTCTCTATGCCGGCTGTGAAAAGGCTATTTTAAATTTTGCGAAGCAATCCAATATTGATTTGATTGAAGAGGTGTCCAAGCGCTTCGGTAAAGAAAAGATTGCCGTTTGCATTGCTGCTTTGGATGAGTATACGAATAACCGTGATCTGATTGAAGAATATGCCAGTCTGATTCTGTGCTTAAACGATGTTCATGATGAGATTGCCAAACATTCTGCTTTAGATATTTTATTACATACAACAGCCGATACTCAGGATGCTGTCTTTACACAGTTGAAATCAGACGCTGTATCCGCTGTATCAGGGACTTTTGTAAGTGACTTGACATTATCCTTGATGGATTTGAAAGCAGCCTGTAAAAAGTCTGATATCGGCGTATATACCCTTGAAAGCAGCGTTGATTGGTCTGAATTCAAATTAAATGATGACCAGATGGTTCCGGTCATTGTTCAGGATTATAAGACGGATGAAGTTTTAATGCTTGCATATATGAATGAGAAAGCCTTCAAAGTTACCCTGGAGATTGGAAAAATGACCTATTGGAGCCGCAGCAGGGATGAGCTGTGGACAAAAGGATTAACCAGCGGTCATGTACAGTATGTCAGATCCCTAAGTCTTGATTGCGACAATGATACATTGCTGGCCAAGGTATCTCAAGTAGGAGCTGCCTGCCATACCGGTAACAGAACCTGTTTCTTTAATGAAATTACCAAAAAAGATTATAAGGCAGGCAATCCGCTAAAGGTATTCCAAAGCGTATATGATGTGATTTTAGACCGCAAAGAAAACCCAAAGGAGGGTTCCTACACGAATTATCTATTTGATAAAGGAATTGACAAAATCCTGAAAAAAGTAGGGGAGGAGTGTACGGAAATCATAATTGCTGCAAAAAATCCGGAAAAAGAAGAAATCAAATATGAAATTTCGGATTTTCTCTATCATGTAATGGTACTTATGGCTGAAAAAGGCGTATCATGGGAGGATATTACGAAAGAACTTGCACATCGTTCATAAAGTGAAAATTAGATCAGAGGGAGTTTTTAATTCCCTCTGATCTTTAGTAAGCATCGAAAGCATCACGAAGGAGGATAAAACAATGCGTTTTGAAGATATAGAACAATATATAACTAAATTTCCCATATATCAGTATGAACGGATCAACACTAAGGACATTGAGTTTTCTGATAAAGTAAGAAGTATATGCAAAAAAGAATGTTCCCGTTATGGAAGTTCCTGGTCCTGCCCGCCGGCAGTCGGCAGTGTTGAAGGATGTAAGGAAAGGTGTATGCGTTTTCCCGAGGCATTGATTTTTTCGTCGGTGGCAGAAGTTGTGGATTACTCCAATATGACGCAGGCATTAAAAACCAAGCATGAGCATGAAGTTATTACCAGGAAAATCGAGAAATTCCTGCGTACAAAAAATGTATCATGCTATACCCTTTCCACCGATTCTTGTTCCGTGTGTGAAAAATGTGCATACCCAAAAAAGCAGTGCGTTCATGAAGAAATTATGCATCCTTGTATTGAAAGCCATGGCATTATTGTGACGAATATTTTAGAAAAATACCACATGGATTACTTCATGGGAGAGAATATGGTGCTTTGGTTCAGCATTATTTTTATGGAAAGTATCTAAGCGGCAGTGTTAATATATGAAGTCTTACATATAATAGATAATAAAAGCCGGGAGCTATAACGATTGAAGAAGATTCCTTACAGGCACCTGGATATTATGGATACATTACAGATTCCCCGTGATTTAGCCCATCAAGAATCCATTATCACAATTAGTGGAAATGGAGAAATGTTTATAGAAAATTACCGGCACATATTGGAATATACCAATACTTGTATTCGTATTCTATGTAAGAGGGGCAGGCTTAAGATTGTTGGCAGTCAGTTGTGCATTGAATATTACTGTAATGATGAAATGAAGATCACCGGACGATTTCAGGGTGTTTTCTTTGAGTAAATACTTATCGAACAACATTGGAAGAGGGAAGGTGAACAGATGATCAATCGTATCATCCGGTATTATAGAGGGTACCTTTACATTCAGATAAAGAGTGATAACCCGGAACGCTTTTTTAATCTTTGTTCCAATAATCAGATTTTGCTGTGGGATATGAAGCATGAGGGCGAATACTATTTTTTTCATATGCGGTTGAAGGATTTTTTTGCACTAAAGAAATTTCATCTAAAAACCAGAACGAAGATTAAGATTTTAAAAAGAATTGGATTGCCCTTCTTTTTTCAGAGAAACCGAAAGAGAAAGGCATTTTTTCTTGGATTCCTTCTTTTTGCAGCGATGACTTATATGCTGTCCATCTACATATGGAATATACACGTGGAAGGCAATACATTTTACAGCACACAAAGAATTTTAAGCCATCTTGAAACCCAGGATATTCATCATGGTATCCGCAAAAAATATCTGGACTGTGCAGCAATCGCTGCTGAGCTGCGGCAGGAATTTCCAAAGATTACTTGGGTTTCTGCCAAAATCCAGGGCACCCAGCTGATTTTGGAAATCAAAGAAAATGATACCACCGAAGCAGATATACAAAAGAATGATAATGACAGTATCACAGCCGAAACACCTTGTGATATCGTTGCACCGAAAGATGGAACAATTATAAAGCTTTTCACCAGAAGTGGGAAACCCCTGGTAAAAGAAGAAATGGAATGTAAAAAGGGAGACATACTTATATCCGGAAAAATAGATATTATGAATGATGCCCTTGAGGTCGTGAGAACAGAATATGTACACGCTGATGCTGACATTTATATGGAAACCACATATGCCTATTATGATGAATTTTCAATGAATTATAAAGAACGGATTTATCTGGATGAAGAAAAAAACAGCCGTTTCTTTAAAGTACTGAATTACTATATCGATTTTGGGAAAAGTGAGTATCCATACGAGTTCTATGACCAGTACCGGCAAGAGCAGGAAGTGCATTTGACAGAGAACTTTATCCTGCCCATTTCTTATGGAACTGTTACTACCCTTCCTTATGTAGTTAAGAACCAAAAGTACACAAAAGAGCAGGCTGAAGAAAAGGCAAATAAGAATTTGTTTGCATTTTTGAAAAGATTATCGCAAAAAGGGGTAGAAATACAGAAAAAAAGTGTTAAAATAAACACAACTGCTAATTCTTGCAAAACAATCGGTAAAGTTTATGTGATTGAGAAAACAGGAAAGAAAACACCGGTTCAGGAAGATGAGCCGCCGGCAGAAGAATTAGATGAGACAACGGATGAAAGGACTTCAGTAGATGAATAATATTATCGAAGCATTAGTCAACATACCTGCAGAACATGAGCGCAATGTATTCGGTCAGTTTGATGAGCATATTAAGAAAATTGAACGAACGCTGAATGTGACCCTGATTTCCCGCGATGGCGTGCTGAAGATTCTGGGAGCGGAAGTGAATGTAAGCCGTGCGATGAAGGTTTTTGACCAATTAGTTGCACTCTCTGTGCAAAAGAATACCATTGACGAACAACAAGTGAATTATACATTGTCTCTTGCTGTGGAAGAGCAGAACGGTTCTCTGGCAGAGATTGATAAAGACTGTATCTGCCATACGGTAAACGGGAGGGCGATTAAACCCAAGACGCTTGGTCAAAAGCACTACGTAGATATGATTCGGAAAAAAATGATTGTCTTTGGCGTGGGTCCGGCCGGAACAGGTAAGACATACCTTGCCATGGCAATGGCGATTACCGCTTTTAAGAATGATGAGGTAAACCGAATCATATTAACCAGGCCCGCAATTGAAGCCGGGGAAAAATTAGGATTTCTTCCCGGTGACCTGCAAAGCAAAGTGGACCCATATCTCAGGCCGCTGTATGACGCTCTGCATGAGATCATGGGTGCGGAAAGCTTTATGAAGAACATGGAAAAAGGCTTGATTGAAGTAGCACCACTTGCTTATATGCGCGGCAGGACACTGGATAATGCTTTTATTATCCTGGATGAGGCGCAGAATACCACACCTGCCCAGATGAAGATGTTTTTGACGCGTATTGGGTTCGGATCTAAAGTGATCGTAACCGGCGATGCCACCCAAATGGATTTGCCAAAGGACACCAAGTCTGGCCTGGATACGGCTCTGCAAGTGTTAAGAAGGGTGGAGGAAATCGGTTTTTGTGAACTGACCAGTAAAGATGTTGTCAGACATCCACTGGTACAGAAAATTGTACAGGCGTACGAAACTTATGAAAAACGTTCCAAACCAACAAAAAGAAAATCATGAAAAGTGAATATAATATACGGAAAAAGGGGAATTACTATGTCTGTTCTCATTGAAAATGAAAAGGAGTATACGTTTTCCTTTGATTATCAGGAAGTTGCTGAGGAAGTTGCTGAAAAAATTCTGGAACTGGAAGAATGTCCATATCAAGTGGAAATCAATCTGATTCTGACCGATAATGAAGAGATACACAAGATTAATCTCCAGTGCCGGCAGATAGATCAGGAAACGGATGTGTTATCTTTTCCAATGATTTATTTCACAAAACCGGCAAATTATGATATACTGGAAAACAGTCTGAATCCATGCTTCCACCCGGGCAGCGGTGAATTGATGCTTGGTGATATCCTGATTTCCATTCCTAAGGCACGTGAACAGGCCAAGGAGTATGGGCATGAATTGAAACGAGAATATGCATTTCTAATTGCTCATAGTGTTTTGCATTTGCTGGGATACGACCATATGGAACCGGAAGAAGAAAAAATGATGGAAGAGAAACAGGAAGCTGTGTTGCAGAAACTGAAAATAACAAGATAGAGGAGAAAGTTAATGAGGGTCAAAAGATTACAATGGCTATTGTTGCTTATCGTTATGGTAGTTGCGATATCCGGATGCAAGAAAAAAGAAGAGACAAAAGAGGAAGTAGTAACAACGGAAACCACAGAGCCGACTGAAACACCAACACCGACAGAAGAACCTGTATCGGATGAAGAGGTGATTCCTGAAGGGATGGTAAAAAGTTACCTGACCGGAGAATACGTAGATGAAAAAATCGGTACCAGAAGACCAATAGCAGTTATGATGAATAATGTTAAGGCAGCTGTTCCGCAGGCGGGTATTTCCAATGCCGGGATTGTCTATGAAGCACCTGTGGAAGGCGGAATCACGCGGCTGATGTCGGTAATGGAGGATTATGATAATCTGGAAAAAATCGGTTCGATGAGGAGCTGCCGGGATTATTTCATCTTTTATGCTTCCGGGTTTAATGCAATTTATGTGCATTATGGCCAATCAGCATATGCGCTGCCAATTTTGGAATTACCGGAAGTGAATAATTTAAGTGGACTGTCAAGCTACACTGACTCGGTATTTTATCGAACCAGTGACCGAAAGGCTCCACATAATGCATATACAAGTTACGAAGGAATCCAAAAGGGTATTGAAATCTGTGGCTATAGTCAGGAATATGATGATGATTATAACGGGTCTTATACCTTTACTAAAGTGGGTGATAAAATAGAGCTTCCTGGTGATCAGAAAGCAGAGTTGGTTAAGCCGGGGTATGCCTTGAATGAACCGTGGTTTGAATATCATGAAGATGATGGGCTGTATTATCGTTTTCAATATGGGGAAGCCCAGATAGATGAGCTGACGAATGAACAGCTGAAATTTAAAAATATTATATTACAGTACTCTACCTGGCGGAATTATGATGAAAATGGTTATCTGAATATTGATGTAGATGCTGGAAATGAAGGTGTTTATATTACTAATGGGAAAGCAATTCCGATAACCTGGAAGAAGCATGAGCCATGGGGGGCGACTTATTATTATGATTCTAATGGGAATGAAATCACCTTTAATACGGGTAAGACTTTTGTGTGTATTGTTCAGGATACGTATAGGGATAATGTGTATGTTGGTTCCGCTGATGTAATACAGCCGGATAACAGTGTGTCTGAACTGGAAATTGATACGGCGGAAAGCAGTGATATGGAATATTGAGTGTTTTGGCAGGCGGACGCGGTCAAAGGGCATGGGATAGTTTACGTAAACTATCCCATGCCCTCCAGCACCTATCTTTCTGCAGTAGCGGTCTGGCATCCAACATGATAAACTATTATAGGTTATTAATATTATAAAAAAGGAGGTTTTTTTCGTGGATATACGAAAAAAATTGAAAGATAAAAAGAGAATTGTTATTAAAATTGGTTCATCATCCTTGACTCATGAAGAAACTGGTCAGTTGGATTTGATAAAGCTGGAGATTCTTGTTCGCGAGGTAAGTAATTTGCGGAATCAGGGTAAAGAAGTGGTACTGGTTTCATCCGGAGCTATTATGGTAGGCAGAAATACCATTGGTTTGAAGGAAAGCCCGGAGGAAATCAGCGTGAAGCAGGCTTGTGCGGCGATTGGTCAGGCAAAGCTGATGATGATTTATCAGAAACTTTTCGCGGAATATAATCAGATTGCCGGGCAGGTTCTGATCACCAAAAATACGATGCTGAATAATGTGAATCGGATTAATGCTCAGAATACATTTAAGGAACTGTTAAATCTGGGTGTTATACCAATCGTTAATGCGAATGATACGATTTCTACATATGAACTGGAATTTGTTAGTCAGTTCGGCGACAATGATACCCTTTCAGCTATTGTTGCGGCGATGATTCATGCGGATTTGTTAATCTTATTGTCGGATATAGACGGACTTTTCACGGATGACCCTAATCAGAATGAAGATGTCCAGTTTATTGAAACAGTAGAATCCATTGATGATTCCTTGATGGATATGGGAAAGTCATCCACCGGGAGCAATGCGGGAACAGGGGGAATGGCAACAAAACTGGCAGCAGCAGAACTGGCCACCAGTGCCGGCGCAGATATGGTAATTGCCAATGGAAAAGATTTTCATGTGATCCATAAGATTGTGGGTGGAGAACATTATGGAACATTATTTTTGGCTGATAAGAAGGAAGAGTTCTACCTGATGGATTATATTGAGAAATTGTTATAAGTTTTTCGAGAAGGTGCATAAGCAATCATATTATTTATGATATATGATATATGAAAAAGATGAAAGAAAATCATATGGATATAGAGCAAGTAAGTCAACTACCCACCACTTAGCATCGTACTTTGGAACACAAAGTACTCCCGCTTGAAGTGGGGGCTTGTGTACGGTATCGAAACCGCCACGTATCTAACATCATTGGTTGATACGTGTCTACACTTATTCCTCTCCGGTGGTACGGACGGTTTACACCTCCCACCTTAGCGTGAGGGAATATCAGGGGATGGCTGACTTCACCCCTACGGCAAAGGATATACCT
>Ga0153940_1000090_pt1 | contig 59547 bp, 55 predicted proteins | sample TSNJ024MetaG_FD_104736 | JGI IMG/M metagenome (GOLD analysis project Ga0153940, IMG submission 104736) | Attine ant fungus gardens microbial communities from New Jersey, USA - TSNJ024 MetaG | ecosystem: Host-associated > Fungi > Mycelium > Unclassified | place: USA: New Jersey, Brendan T. Byrne... | reverse complement strand
ATACAGGTAGCTGACCACCGCGATGATCAGCATCAGCGCGACCAGGCGGATATCCGGGCGCGCAAAGGCATTGAAATATCCCACGATGCAAAGGCTCATCGGAGCGGTGAGGATAGCGATTGTTGGCCGAGCGGGCTCCGGGAAGGGTCCCGCAGTCGTCATTCTGAGTATCACCGTAGGCAGCAGGATAAAATACACGGCGAACCCAATATAGAATATCATCCTGCCGATATGCGCCGCGTCGACGGCAGGGCTCGTGACGCTCGCGACGACAAGGCCGACGCCCGCCACAAACCAGCTTGGAAAGACCGTTTGGAGTTTAAATCCGACAAGATACCGCGCGGCGAAGAGCAGCATCATCAAGATATGGGCAGCGAGCGACGCATACCACAACACGACCGCCGCAAAACCGATATAAGGTTTGGCGTATACACAGAGAAGCATCGCCGCCATTGTGGACGTTGGCAGAACGCTGAACGCAACTGGGTTATTCAATTCCTCGCGGGCGCGCTTGAAATCAAAGATGAACCTTGCCAGAAAAAGCGCCAACAAAACCGCCGCAAGGACGCCGCAGACGGCCCGTATCGCTTCGCCGCGGGGCTGTAACAAATTCCCCAGCGCGGCGAGAGACAGAGCAATGCCGCTGATCGCAAGCGGTACTCTTCGAATAAATTTCATCGCGGCTCCTCCGAATCCATGATGTTGATGCCGAGCTCCCTCGCCGCGATTTCCGCAGCTTTTGCCGCCATCTCGCCCGTAAAAGCGACGCACTGGTCTTTATGCTCTCCGCCAGCCATGTCAAACCCCTGTGTCTGAACCGAGCAGCACAGTACCCCCTTATGGTTGTCGCGGAAGCTCTTCTGCAGCTCATTTGCCAGCTTCAGGCACTGTTGGCTTCCGGGGTCCGCGGGCGACGACGGTTCCTCACGCCCGAACAGATAGCCGAGGCTGATCACAGCGCCTGAGACCGCGCCGCACATACATTTTGACCGTCCCACCCCAACGGGAAAACCGGAAGCCGCGGCGATGAGCGCCTTCGGCATTTCCGGAGCCAAGTTCTGCCTGATCGAAGCCACAACGGCTTCGGAGCAATAAAAACCGCCTTTGCGGAAGAGATCCTCGGCGTCGTTTCTTATTTTGTTGATGCTGATTTCCTGAAACACAGTAATTCCTCCTTATTTCGTAACAGAGTCGTCGGCGTCACACAGCCCCGCGCAGACAACCGTCACTGTTGAAGAGGAACGGACTTGGCTATCCGCGGGAGCGCATATCGCTGCGAAGCGCACGGCTTCGGTTTGAAGCTGATCAAAAACAGCGCGGACTATGAATTAGATCGCGCCTCGCATTGTATCACACCGTATGCGGATTCGAGTTAATTCCGCGCAAAAAGCGAGAGGAACGCGTCGGCTTCGTGTATACTTTCGGCAGAATGCTGCACAGGAGGTTGTGATCAAAATATGCGCGAGGATGTTCAAAAAATACTGCGGGCGATTCCTTCGATGGATCTGTTGTTGGCGTTGCCTTGGGTCGAGCCTCTCGAGCGCGAGCTGGGGCGCGAGTCGGTCAAGGTTTTGCTCACAGAGGCTTTGGCTGAAATACGGCGCGACGCGCGAGACGGCGCGATCCCGCTTGAGGCGCCTGTCGGCCTGATCGTGGAAGAACGCGCCAAACGCTCGATCGAGGAGCGCGCCCGCAACAGCCTGCGCCCCGTGATCAACGCCACCGGCGTGATCGTCCACACCAACCTCGGGCGCTCTCCCCTGCCGCGCGAGGCGATCGACGCTGTCGTCTCCGCCGCGAAAGGCTACAGTACGCTGGAGTACGCTCTTGCGACCGGTTCGCGCGGACAGCGTAACGCGCACGTCGAGTGGCTGCTCTGCCGGGTCACAGGCGCGGAAGCCGCGATGGTCGTCAACAACAACGCCGGGGCGGTCTTGCTCGCGCTGACAGCGCTCGCGCGCGGACGGTCTGTCGTCGTCTCTCGGGGCGAGCTCGTCGAAATCGGCGGCTCGTTTCGCATCCCGGATATCCTTACCTTCTCGGGCGCGAAAATGTCCGAGGTTGGAACCACCAACTGCACGCATCCGAGCGATTATCGGGAGGCAATCGCCGAGGACACGGCGATGCTGCTCAAGGTTCACCCTTCCAACTTCCGGGTGCAGGGATTCACCGAATCAGTTTCGCGCGAAGAGCTGGCCGCGCTCGCCCACAGCCGGGGCTTGATCTGTATGGAAGATCTCGGCAGCGGACTGCTGGAGGCCGTGAACTCCGCCGACACGCAGTCGCTGGACGACGAACCGACCGTGCGGAGATGCATCGAGGCCGGAGTCGATCTGGTCACCTTCTCCGGCGACAAGCTGCTGGGCGGGCCTCAGATCGGCTGTATAGCAGGCTCGCGAGAGTTGATCGCCAAAATCCGCGCCAACCAGCTCGCCCGCGCGCTGCGCGTGGACAAGATGACGCTCGCCGCCTTCGAAGCTATCCTGCGCCTCTACCTCAAAGGCCGCAGCGACGACATCCCGACTGTGGCGATGCTCCGCGTGACGAAAGAAACTCTCAAAGAACGAGCAGAGTCGCTCCTCGCGATCTTGAACGGACTCTTCTCCGAGCTCGGCTTGAACTCCCCCTCCGCGCCGCGAGCAGCGCTGACCGAGACGACCGACGCGGTCGGCGGAGGCGCGTTCCCCGCGACCGAGCTGCCCGGATGGGGCGTCGCGCTCACTCCGGGCGCGGGGATCAAGGCCGAAAAACTCGCCGCGCGCCTGCGAGACGTGAGCATTCCCGTGATCACGGGCATCCGCGGCGATCGGCTCATCTTCCACGTCCGAACGCTGCAGCCGGGTGAAGAACACACCGTCGCGGCGTCGCTCCGCGAGATCTTCGGACGCGCGGACGGGGAAATCGAGGCGCGTTGCGATGACTGAGGGAACGGAATATCCATTCATCCTCGGAAGCGCCGGCCACATCGACCACGGCAAGACCACCCTCGTGCGCGCCCTGACGGGCGTAGACTGTGACAGGCTGAACGAGGAAAAAAAGCGCGGCATAACGATCGAGCTCGGCTTCGCGCCGCTATTGCTGCCCTCCGGCAGAATCGTCAGCATCGTGGATGTTCCCGGGCACGAGAAATTCATCCGCCGGATGGTGGCGGGCGCGGCCGGAATCGACGCCGCCATGCTTGTCGTAGCGGCGGACGAGGGCGTCATGCCTCAAACGCGCGAGCACCTGGATATATTAAAACTGCTCGGAGTCTCAAGGGGCGTCGTTGCGCTCAACAAGATCGATCTGGCCGACGAAGAGACGCGCGAGCTCGCGTTTTTCGACGTCGAAGAGCTGACGCGCGGCACATTCCTCGAAGACGCGCCTGTCTTGCTGGTATCATCCACGACCGGAGAGGGCGTCCCGGAACTGCTCAAGGCGCTCGAGCGGTTGGTAGCGGAGGCACCGCCGCGCAACCGCTCCGGGGCGTTTTTCATGCCTATCGACCGCGCGTTTGGGATGCGCGGCTTCGGCAGCGTTGTGACGGGCACTGTCTACCACGGTTTCGTGCGCGAGGGCGACGACGTCGAGATCATGCCCTCCGGCCTCGCGGCCAAAGTGCGCTCGCTGCAGGTCCACGGCGCGCAGTCACAGACAGCCCTGGCTGGGCAGCGGACGGCGGCCAACCTTGCCTCCGTCTCGTTGGAGCAGCTCAGCCGCGGCGACGCGCTCTGCGAGCCCGGACGATATTTCGCCGCGAATTGCCTCGACGCGCGCCTGGACGTGCTGCCCTCCGCGCCCGAGCCTATCTGTCACTGGCAGCGCTTAAGGCTGCACATCGGCACATCGGACGCGATCATCCGCGTTTCCTTGCTGGGCGGCCCGAATCATGAAAAAAATCTGAAAATTCTCCCGGGCGAGAGCGGCTTCGCGCAATTGCTGCCCGAATCCCCGATCACGGCGTCCGCGGGCGAGCGTTTCGTCGTCCGTTTCTACAGCCCGCTGCGCACCATCGGGGGCGGAGAAATCCTGCTGTCGGCGACAAGCCGCCCCCGTGACCGCGGAGAGCGCGCGGCGCGGGAGAAGCTGCTGCGCGAGCTGGACGCCTCACCCCTCTCCGATATCTTGCCCGCGCGGCTGACTGCGTTGATCAAGGAAAAGGGCGCATTGGATGAAAGCAGCCTCTTCAAACTGTCGCAGATGAGCAGGGAAGACTTCGAGCCGACTTTACGGAAGCTCGAACGCGGCGGCGAACAGCGCGGCGTGGTCTCATTCGGCGAGAGCAGGCGATTTTTCTGTTCTGAGACAATGCTGCGCGCGCTCCTGGGCAATATCCAAACGCTGTTGTCTTCTTTTCATAAAAAACACCCCGAGCTGGCGGGCTTGGGCGCGCGCGAACTGACACAAGCAATGAAGCTTGCGGGTGAGAGCATGTCCGAGCAGAAAACCCCGGCGGAACTTCTGCGGTTTTTCACACTTCGCGGCGAGCTTAAATCCGCGGAGGCAGGCGGAGAGACACGTTTCCATCTGCCCGACTTTCAGCCGCGCGGCGACGAGCGTTTTAAGCAAATCGTGAGCAAAATCGAGACATACGCCGTGTCCCGCGGTTTTGGGCTCGCCGAAGTCTCCTCCGTCGCGCGCGAAACGGACATTCCCCCTTCGGAGGCAAACAAGGCCGTCGGATATCTTCGCGAGAACGCCGACCTTAAAATCATAGGCGAAGGCTTATTGCTCCCCCGCGAGACTCGCGACGCGCTGCTTGACGCAATAACGTCGATCGAGGGCGATATCACAGTCGCCTCTCTCCGCGACGCCATCGGAACCAGCCGCAAATACGCGCTGGCGATACTGGAATTTTTCGATTCGCAGGGAGTGACGAGGCGTGTAGGCGATAAGCGGGTGCTGCTCAAGCCGAGAAACCGGAATCTTTAACGCCTGCCTCGTTATCGCAGTCACATTTTCAAATATTGACCGCTTCTCCGTAAAATCCCGCGCCGCGCGTTTGACATTTACGGCGGATCGTTGTATCCTACGCTATCTTCGTAACAGACTGAGGGGTGATCGCGTGAGCCGAGAAATTTATTTATACCGACAATGTTATAAGAACCGCCTGATGGACGAAAGATCGCCGCGACCTCGACCTTCCAACCAATAACCCTTTTTTACATCAAAAAAGAGTCTGCGCCTCGCGCGCGCACGGCTCGCCTATACCGAATAACTTAATTTAAACCGTGTCACTCGGATAAAAACGCAAGCCCGGGAAGGCTTGCCCGCATTCGTGTTTGCTTGCGGGCGAGCGCTTTTGCGGAGCGCAGCCGCCTTTATCCGGGGACTCGCGTATATAACGAAAGAGGTTGGTAACTATGTTGAATAACAAAGTTGTTGGAATAATCGGCTTTGGGCATCTCGGGTATTCGCTCGCGGCGGGATTGGTTGGGAACGGTTTTCAGAAAGACAGGCTGATCATCTCGCACAGAGGGAGCAAGAACACGGATAAGAAAGCGCGGGATGCCGGGTTTGCGAATTGCCTCGCGTCTAACACGGCTCTCGCGAGGCAAGCGGACATCGTGCTTCTGGCGGCGCGTCCTCAAAACGTACTGGAACTGGCGGACGCGCCCTTCAAATCGGACGCGATGATCGTCTCGTTTATGGCCGGGTTGCCGCTTGATCTGCTGCGGGCTATTTTCGGCAAGAACACGCGCCGCGCCATGTGCAGCGGGCCGGAGACTATTCTGGATGGCAGCGGAATAGCGACGCTGTGCCCGGAGGACGAGCGCGTTGCCTGCGTCTTGAAAAGTACGGGGATGAAAATATGCAGAACGTCATGCGAACGCGAGCTCGATTCGTTTACCGCAGGCATCTGCCTCCCGGCGATATTATTAAACATTCATGTCTCTCGTGAAGAAATTATGGATGCGATGGGAAAAATGCGGGCGTCATATCCCGTATACGGTGTCCTGCAAGACTGGATAAAACAAGTATCGCCCGGGGCAGAAACCGGCGAAAAGCGCGAGTATCTGGCAAACGTCTCCACAAAGGGCGGAATCAGCGAGGCGATGACGACCGGCCTGCGCAGCGGCAGCTCGCTGATCGACGCCATTCGGCGCGGGCTGGCGCGTGGAGACGAGATAACGGGCGAAATCAAAAAAGAGATTCTGGAGTCGCTGAAGCTCGCGGGTTAGGCGTCAGGCTATGGAGATAAGCGAAGCTTTCCTTTGGCGGAAGAACGCGAAGCTCTCGAAACCGGCTTCGCGAAGCTTCCGCATCCCCTCGGCCACGCCCTCTCCTACGCTTCCCGCGTTGTGCGCGTCGGAACCGATCGTGACGATCTCGCCGCCGGCCTCACGAAACATCTTCACGACCTCGGGAGACGGCAGAGTCTCGCGTGGCCCCCTTCGCAAGCCCGAGGTGTTAATCTCAATGCCCTTTTGTTTTTGCGCCGCGGACGCCAGAATCGCGGACAAGCGCCCGTAGTGTTTCCCCGGGTTCAGCCTGCCGCGCGCCTCGGCGCTCATGTAGCGCGCTTGATAGTTAATATGCCCTATAACGTCAAAACAGCCGCAGTCCACCATTTCGGCAAGCTCGCCGTAATACTTGAGCAGCAGCTCGTTAAGATCCGCCGCGGTAAGGCGGTCGAAGTCCATGTAATAAAAATCAACCTCGCCGCGCATCCGGTGCAGCGAGCTGATAATGAAATCGACCGCGGGGTCGGACGCGAGCTCCTCCGCGAGGCGCGGGTTGTGATGGGCCTCACCCAGCTCAAGCCCGGCGGATATAAGCAGGCTGCCCCCGCTGTCTTCGCGAGCTCGGCGGACGTCCGCGAGCAGCCTTTGCTTTACCCTCATGCACTCTCTGCCGCCGCTGTTTATATCGCAGTGATCCGTGACGGCAATCCCCTTAAGCCCCCTTGCAACCGCAGCCCCGCATATTGCCGATACTTCTTCTCTTCCGTCATGAGAGTTGATGGAGTGGATGTGGCTGTCGTACTTGTTCTCATACATGTGCGTTATTACCCCTTTGGCAAAAAGACACGAAGCCTCGCGGCGGCAAAACCGCGGCGGCTTCGCGTTCTTGACTGTGATCTTGCGTACTATTTTTTCTCGAGCAGCTCGAGTACGACGCCGTCTTTTTCGACGAAGCGCATAATTCAGAAAGAAGAAAAGCTCATTTCTTGATCAAATCGGACGTCATTGGGCATCTGCATGTTCTTCCTGAGTTGTATCTTCGGCATCCCGACCACCACTACGCCCGATTCTTTGTCTACAGAGTAGCGCTCGGCGTCGGTTTCGGCGTTGTAGCCGATAACCGTATTCGGCGGAATGACGTTGTGAGAGTCGACGATGACGCGCCTCAGCTTGCAGTTTTCTCCGATGACCACGCCTTGGCCGATGATGCTCTCTTCGACGACCGCGCCCGCTTCGATCACGCAATGCCGTGATAGAACGCATCTGTGGACCACCGCGCCCAAAACCTGGCTCGCTTCCGCGCGCAGGCAGCCCTCGACGGAGCAGCTCATGCCCTTTGCCGGGTAGGTGAAGCCGGGCGGGTCGGAGAAAGATACCGTCCTGACGGGCCATTGGACATTATACAGCGTGAGAGTGGAGGGATGCTGCAACAGATCCATATGCGCCTCCCAGTAAGTTTTGATGGTTCCCACGTCCTTCCAATAAGGGCGGTCGCCTCCGGGGATGACGTTAGTCGAGAAGTCATACGCCATCATCTTGCAATGCCGGAAAATGCCGGGCAATATATCCTTGCCGAAGTCGTGGCTGCTCTGCTCGTTGAGATTGTCCTCGAGGATAGCGCCCTCCAGCGCCTCCCGTGAAAAAATATAATTACCCATCGAAACATAGCTGTAGCCGGGGTCATTCGGTATCTGCGGCGGATTGACCGGTTTTTCGACGAAACCGTTGATCACGCCGCGTTCGTCCGTGGAGATGCACCCAAACTGATACGCCTCGCTGGTGGGGATTTTGTTCGCGGCGACGGTGATATCGGCGTCATTGTCGATGTGATACTCCAGCATCTGCGCTATGTCCATCTTGTAGATGTGATCGGCCGCAAAGATACAGACGTAGTCCGCGTTGAACATCGTCACCAGATGAAGGTTCTGATAGATGGCGTCGGCCGTTCCTTCGTACCAGCGTTCGTCCGTCCACATCTGCGCCGGCGCTACGTTGACGAAATAATTGCGCCCGCGCAACGCGGCTCCAAACTGCCAGCCCTGCGTGATGTGCTCCTGCAAGGATTGGCTCTTGAACTGCGTCAGACAATAAATAGAATAGATCCCGCTGTTGACCAGGTTTGAAAGCGCAAAATCAATGATGCGATACTTCGCCGCAAACGGCACGGCGGGCTTTGCTCTGTACCTCGTAAGCGGCATCAGGCGCTCGCCCTTGCCACCCGCCAACACCATAGCCAAAACGCGGCCATACCTGCCAGGCATCATGAGTAACCACCCCTTCTATGCTATGCTACGTTAACGAATCTCCATTGCGCAAGTTTTGATACAGATCTATATAGGCTTTTGCGGAAGTCGTCCAGGAAAAATCCGCTTTCATCGCGTTTTGGATGACTTGACTCCATCTGCTGTGGTCGCTGAAAACATCAAAAGCCCGGTACATCGCCTGGCACAGCTCGTCTGAATTGTAATCGCTGAAGATGAAACCGGTGCCGTCTCCTGAAGCGTCAAAATCAATGACGCTGTCCGCGAGTCCGCCTGTGCCTCTGACAATAGGGATGGTCCCATACGCCATCGAGATCATCTGCGACAGTCCGCAAGGCTCGAAGAGCGACGGCATGACCAGCGCATCGCTGCCGGCATACGCAAGGTGCGCCAGCTCTTCGTTGAACTCGGTGAAACACCAGAAATGCTCCGGATATGACCTGCGGAACTCGTGAACCATCTCCTCGTACTGCTGCAGACCCGACCCTATCAGAACCATGCGGCAGTTGTCAACGAGCGACCAATCGAGCGCGGGAAGAAGAATGTCTATGCCCTTTTGCGGGACCAAGCGGCCAATGAACGTCATCAGCGGCTTGCCGTCGTCGGGCATCCCCGCGATATCCAGCAGCTTCGCGCGGCACGCGGCCTTGCCCGAGAGGTCCTCCGCGTCAAAGCCCGCGGGCAGATAGCGGTCTTTTCGCGGGTTCCACACGTCGTAATCTATCCCGTTTAAGATGCCCGTCAGCTTGTGGCGAGAGGAGCTGAAAACCCCGTGCAAACCGAAGCCGCCGTCTTGCGTCTGAATATCCCACGAGTAGTGAGGGCTCACCGTGGTGATCGCGTCCGCGGCCAGCAAGCCTCCCTTGAGAAGGTTCGCCTGTCCATAGAACTCGAGCCCGTCCATCGAAAATGCCTCGTCCTCAAGCCCCCAGCCCGCCAATATCCCCGGATCGACGATGCCCTGATGCGCAGGGTTGTGAACGGTGAGGACCACGTCATACCCCGGTGCCATACTCTTGTAATAACGGTGGTGTTTGAGCGCCACCGGCAAGATGGCAGTCGGCCAGTCGTGAACGTGCAGAATTTGCGGCTTCCAGCCGAGAAACGCGGGCAGCTCGAGCGCCGCTAATGAGAGAAATACGAACGGTAGCACACTCTCGTGCGAAAGAATGTCAGGATAGATCGACGGGTTTGTATACAACTCGTCCTGTTCGAGCAAATAAATGGGCATCTTTACCCCGTCTGATGCTTCGGCGCGCCACACATTCGCCGAATAGACGCGCCAGTCGAGCGCGACACTCAATGTCCCGGGGAGTTTCTTGAGGGTAAATCCCTCCGCCTCAGCCCTCTCCATGACGCCCGGAATGGCGGGAATCAACGCTCTCGCGTCTACGCCATCGCGGCGGAGCGCCTTGGGCAAGGCTCCAAGGACGTCCCCCAGCCCCCCGGCTTTTGCAAAGGGAGTCATTTCGGAAGTCACGTGCAACACGCGCAGTGAACGATCTCCAGCCACCGTTTCGGCCTCCCCTCCTCAGCTTGTTTAGTGTCCGCGGAATACCGTGCCGTAGGCTTTTTCACAGTATTCCTTAACCACGCGGTGCGTGTTGAAATAGCTCGCGTTGAGCGCGATGGTGTGTTTCATCATCCATATCCATTTTTGTCTGTCGTTATAATACGTTGGGATGACTTTTTCTTCAAGCTTAGCATAGAGATCAAGCGCGTCCTGCATTTCGTCGTATTCGACCAGCTCTGCTTCTTCGGGGTCAGGTCCGATGGACCAGCCGGTTACGTCTTCGATCCAGCCCTCGATCCACCAGCCGTCGAGGACGGAGAAGTTCATGACGCCGTTGTGTACGCACTTCATGCCGCTGGTGCCCGACGCCTCGCGCGGACGAATCGGCGTGTTGAGCCAGACGTCGACCCCCGCGGTGAGAACCTTAGCAAGCTCCATGTTGTAATTTTCGAGGAATACGACCGGCAGCGCCGTGCCGATCTCTTTTGAGAGATCCAAGATGCGCTTGATGATTTCCTTCGCCGGGGTATCGTGCGGATGCGCCTTGCCCGCGAAGATCAGCTGAATCTGCCCCGCGCCCACGTCGAGCAGCCTCTTGACGTCTGAGAAAAGCAGATCGGCGCGCTTGTACGTCGCCGCCCGCCGCGCAAATCCGATGGTCAGGATATCCGGGTCGAATTCTACGCCCGTGTCCTCCAGAACCTTGGCAAGCAACCGCATCTTCGCCGCCTGATGAGCCTTCCATATTTCTTCCTCGGGGACTTGCAGAACCTGTATAAGCCGACTCGGGTCGTTGCGCCACGCCGGAATATGTTTGTCGTAAAGGCGCGCGAAACCGGGGCATGTCCACGTCGTTGAGTGGACGCCGTTTGTAACGTAGTCAACCTTCTCGGTCCCGAACATCTTGCGGCTGACCTCCGCGTGCTTTTTCGAAACAGCGTTGACATAGCGGCTGAAACGAAGCCCCAGGTCCGTCATGGAGACGCCGCTTCCGCCCAGCATACGCCGCAGCCTGTCGGTGTCACGGCCCTCCGCCACCTTGCCTATCAGCTCGTAGGGGAAGTAGTCGTGTCCCGCGGCGACCGGCGTGTGCGTGGTGAAGATCACTTCGCTGCGTACTTTGTCAAAGTCTTCGTACCCGAGCTCGCGGAGCAGCTCGAGCGTGATAAATCCGGCGTGCCCTTCGTTGAGATGAAATGTCTTGATGTTGTTGTAGTTGAGGTCGCGAAGCAGGCGCAGCCCGGCCACGCCGAGGATCATCTCCTGACAGAGGCGGTAGCGGTCATCTCCGCCGTAAAGCTGCCACGTGAGATTGCGGTCGCCGGGAGAATTCGGCTCCAGGTCGGTGTCGAGGAAATAGACCGGCAGAGGATAGCCCGACTGCCCCATGTAGACATAGCCCCACGCCTTCACGTGTACCGCGCGCCCCTCCAGTATCACGGTCACACGGTTTTCGAGCGGAGTGAGCAGCTTCTCGGGCTCCCACTCGACAGGCTGTTCGATCTGGCTGCCATCCGAAGATATTTGCTGTCTGAAGTAGCCCTTGCGGTAAAGCAGCGTCACGCCCACCATCGGGACGCCTAAGTCCGCGGCGCTCTTTAAGATATCGCCCGCCAGTATGCCAAGACCGCCGGAATAGGTCGGCAGCTCGGGCGCGATTCCGATCTCCATCGAAAAGTACGCGACTGTCCGGAAAATCGGATTCCGCTCGAATGTGCTCATTAATGAGGTGCTGATGTTCTCGCCATATGTCAAAACAGACATTAGAAACGCCTCCTCAAAAATACCCGAAAAATCAGGGTCATGTCACATGCCTTATTTGTTGCCCGGCGTGGCAAAACCAAGCTCGTTTGCCAACGCGAGAATCGCGTCGCAGGGGGCTTCGCGATTCTCCGACAAAATTCTCCACATCTGATTTTGGAGTCTCCAGCGATCAATGCCGATCTGCAGCGACAGAGCCCTGCGCCAGGAGATCAATATATCTTCAAAAGCTTTCTCTTCGTTAGTGCCGCATGCTTCGCGAAGCTTATCATGAAATGCTTCCTCCATCCTGGGGGCAAGTACGGAGACTTCGGGGCAAATTCCTATCCCGTGCGCTTCCTCCAAGAGAAATTCAAGCCGCGATTCGGGCATCAGCAGGTCGAGCACGTTCGGGACGTCCTTCTGCAGATCTTCTATTCGGCGTTTATATACGAGGTTCGCAGCCGCGATCAACAGCGGCGAGGCGTCGACATTCATCATGCTCAGTTGCACGAGAAGGCGTCTGTTTTCCTCCAACAGGTCCTCCGCGTGTTCGAGACAGCCGACATCCGCGTTTGAGCCGCGCGCGGCGGCGATCGTCTCCCTGTCGCTTTGCGAGATGTCTCGCAGCGTCCACGCCCCGAGCTCGAACGTCTCTTCGAGATAACGAGAGAACGAAAGGATGTCCATCTGATAAAAACGTGAACGGATCGCCTTCGCCTCGGCGATCTTTCCGGCGCTCAGGCGGCAGACGTCGTCAAGGCCGCCGGTGGTCGCAACCGCGGCGCTCCCGCTCCAGCTCTCGAGCGAGCGTGTGTCGAACACCTCCATGTTGCGTATGGTCAGGCCCATATCCCCCGAGGGATAGCGCCGCGTCTCCCCCTCTATCCGAAATACGTGATAGTGGCTGTCATTCCCCAGCAGCGCGGCGGAAGCTGCAATGTCGCGCAGGTTTCTCCGCGATGGAAGCACGCGCTGCGTCACAACATTGAGCGCGGTCGGCATATCCTTCGTATTGCCGTGGACGTTCGCGAGGGCGCTCAGGAAATCCTTCTCAAGCTTCGCGCCTGCCTCGCCGCCGATGTAATCCAGCGCGCGCAGAGCATATGACAACACTTGGCGCGTCTCGACGCCCGAGATGTCGTTGAAAAACCAGCCGCAGGAGGTGTACATGAACATTCGCATCCGCTGCGCCTCGATCAGCGACAGCGCCCTGCTCAGGTCGCCGTCCGAGAGTCTGCCGCAGGTTCGCTGCAGAAAGCCGCACTTGCGGAGCGCGACGTCGTCATAGCTCACGCGCTCGCCGAAGCTCATCAGATAAAGGTCGATCGCTTCGTCGCGCAACGCCCACGGAGCGTCGCAGAAGCGCGTCATTTCTTGTTCGTATATCTCGTCGACGCGGTCGCGGATTTTATCCAGCGCGTCGCGCAACGGCCCGCGCCACTTCTGCTCCCAGCCCGGCTCTCCGCCGGTGTGGCAGCCACAGTCGCTCCGCCAGCGCTCGACGCCGTGCGCGCACGACCATGATGTGTTCTCGGCGATCACGCACTCCCACGTCGGCGGATAGCGCTTCAAAAACACCGATATATTTGTAAGCAACGCGTCCTGCGAGTCGGACAATCTCTGGAACGCTCTGGCGAGCGCCATTTCGCCGAAGCGGTGGTGATGCCCGTATGTCTCACCGTCCGTCGCTATCGAAAGCAGGCGGGGCTCGTCGTCCCTCGGCAATTTGCTCAAGAGCGCCTCCGCGAAGCGGTCGCCGTTGTCAAGCAGCCCGCCGAACGCGATGTCGTGCGAAATGCCTCCGTAGTAAAAGACAAGAGAGATGGTTTTTCCGGACGGCAGAGTCATGAAATAAGGCCGCGTCGCATCCGGCCCGTTGCCGCCGGGCGTCGCGCGCCACGAGCCTCCGGGAGGACGGACGGACGCGCACTGATGCGGCGCCAGGATCGTGAACTTGATTCCTTCATCCGCCAAGGCCTCGAGCGTCCTCGTGTCCACGGCTGTCTCGGGCAGCCACATGCCCTCCGGGTCGCGCCCGAAGCGGAACTTAAAATCGCGGATACCCCAGCGAACCTGTGTCTTGATGTCGCGCGAAACGGCAAGAGGCATGATCATATGGTTGTAAGCCTGAGCGATCGCGCCTCCCGCGCCGAGCGACTCGCCCGCCGCGCGGTCGGCGTCCACGATGCTCTGCGCGAGAAGAGGGTCGTGCTTCGCCAGCCATGAATGAAGCGTCGGGCCTACGTTGAAGCTGAGATGACGATAATTGTCAGTGATGTAGACGATTTCACCGCCTGCGTTAATAAGCCTCGCCGAACGGTTGGGGCGATAACACTCCTCGTACACTCTTGTGTTCCAGTCATTGGACGGGGCTGCCGTAGAATCCTTCATAACCGAATCAAGCCAGGGATCTTCTCGAGGCGGCTGATAAAAATGAGAATGTATACATATCCCCCGAAAAGGCTGCAATGCCCTCACCCCCACTATTTAGGATTATACCTCTTATCGGTTTATTGTGACTACGGAAATAGGGCAGCGCGCAATACTTATTTCGGCTTGTAAGCCGGGCATAAATCAGAGATAATGAAAACAGCAAGAGACGACAGCGCGGGAGGATTATTCATGCTTGAAGATCTATCTCAACATGTTCTTGATATCGCGGAAAACAGCGTTGCGGCGGACGCGACCGCCGTTCTGATCGAGATAAACGAAGACCGTTCGGGAGACATGCTCTATATGATCGTTGAGGATAACGGCAAAGGCATGGCTCCGGATTTTCTCGAGAAGGCCATCAACCCCTTCACGACTACGCGGACGACCCGGCGCGTGGGCATGGGGCTTCCTTTCCTGAAGCAATCCGCCGAGTTGTGCGGCGGCGAGTTCATACTTCGCTCGACGCAGGGCGTTGGCACGCGCACAGAGGCGCGCTTCGGGTACAGCAGCATCGACCGCCCGCCGATCGGCGACATGCCCGCGACAATCATGGCTCTGTTCATGGGTCATCCCGAGATCGACTGGACCTACCGCCATTTGATCGACGGCAGAGAGTTTTCAATCACCACGCTCGAGCTGATAGAGGTTTTGGAGGATCGCGAGCTTCTGCGCGCGACCGAGGTTGGCCTCTGGATCCGCGAACAGATCACCGAAGGCCTCGCGGAACTGTGAAGTTAGTTTTATGATGTAGTAGAGGTGTTTTTATATGGGCAATCCGTGGGAAAACATCAGACTTAGTGATTATGAAAACCACATGAAATTAAACTCCGTCATGCAACTTCAAGTGATGAATGAGATTATGTGTGGTCAATTCTATGATTATGACGTATCTACGATTATGATTTTAGGGGTTGCGGGAGGAAATGGGCTTAATCACATCAAATCAGATAAATTTAACAGGGTGTATGGCGTAGATATAAACGGCGAATACCTAAGAGAATGTGTCAGTCGATTTCCGCAATTGCAAAGTATATTTATTCCGATTCAAGCCGATTTGCAAACCGATGTATACACCATCCCAAAAGCTGATATTGTTATTGCAAACTTGCTGATTGAGTATATTGGCTATGAGAATTTTCAGCGGGTCATACAACACGTCAGTCCTCGTTATATATCGTGCGCCATTCAGGTTAATATTGATGACGGGTTTGTATCAGATTCACCATATATCCATGTGTTTGACCACTTAAACGATGTACACCGTCAAATAACGGAACATGAACTTGACATTGCAATAGCAGGTATTGGGTATCGCGGCATATTAAAAAAGGAATATGAATTGCCAAACAAAAAGAAGTTGTTACGTTTGGATTACCAAACAGGTAGATATCCGTACCCATAGCAGTAGACGCCCTAATCCTGCTCTTTAGATGAGGGCGCTGGCGCGGGGCGCGTAGCCCCGCAAAAGCTAACGACAACCGCCGCACCTCGTCAATGGTATATAGGGGTGGGGATCAGGGCAGATACATCAGATTGCGCGCGGCTTCATGGCATCTTTTTATGTGTTTTAGAGATGAATTGCTGTTAAAATCGGGTTTTAGCACAACAAGATCAACAAGAGGCGAGAGCGCAAAAAAACCGGCGGTTTCAACGCTTCTCTCCTCTTTTATCTTTTGCAAAGTGTAAAAGTTGGGCTAAAACCCTTGCTCTCCGTTTGGCCTTTATGGTATATTATTGGCGTAAAGAATGAGCCCCGCGGGGTTATATCCCCGCGGCCCCCCGCAGTCCAGGCTGCGGGGTTTCATTTTATGGGAGGTTCTCTACATGTCACGTAAAAGAGCTTCTTTCTTCATCGATGGATTTAACCTCTACCACTCCATAGCAAACACGCGGGGATTTAACAGGTATAAATGGTTGAATCTATGGTCACTCTGCGGAAAATTTATTACTGCAAGTGAAGAAATCAACAACGTCTTTTACTTTACCGCTTATGCGAATTGGAAACCTTCAAGCGCATCTCGTCATCGTGCTTACGTTGCCGCAAATCAATGTTTTGGTTGTCAGCCAATCTTCGGTAAATTCATCGAAAAAGACAGAGTCAGCCTTGTTGAATGCAGCCAACCCTGTGCTCCAAAGAACGGCAAAAACAAATGCAACAAAACATTTAAGATCCACGAAGAAAAAATGACTGACGTCAATATCGCCGTCCAATTACTTAAAACATGCGTGACAGGCGTTTGCGACGCCGCATATCTCGTATCCGGAGATAACGATTTAATTCCCGCTTTAGTAACCGCTCATGAGCTATGCCCCACGATTGACTTTCGTGTCGTGATTCCGCCCAACGCGAAAGCTCGCAGTCTCACCAAAGCTTGCCTCGAGCATGGGTTCAAATATTTGAGCATTAACGAAAAACACCTGGCGGCCTCTCAATTACCAAATTCCGTCATATCAGGATACAAAACCTATACCCGCCCAAATCATTGGACATAAAAATACCGGTTCCGGGCGCGTTTGTCCTTGCGTTCGGCACCGGCATGATTGTGGAGCGGTTATTACGTCTTAGAGTCGGCAAATATAGAGTTATTTTCAGCTGCGAAGGCGGGGACGCGACGGTGTTACTGAATATCAACATTGCGATAAGAGAACTCGACCTTGCGCATTTGGCGGTAACGGCTATATAATAAAGGCAAGGAAACAAAGTGAACTGTGAAACCCTGCGGTGTGCGTGAAACCGGAATATGTCTTGAGCCAACATTCCATTCCCCGCGGGGGACGACTCCGGACCGGCAGAAGCGACTTTCGTTGCACAAGCTAAGGCTCGGGCATCCCCCATCCTTTTAGGAGCGGGTCAAGACACTCCGTTCACGGCACGGTGGGGTTTTAAATTTATCACCCGGGAGCGAACAAGATGCCGTTCAAACCTCCTTTCTGGTCCCCCGCGCAAGCATCCGGAATCCTGTTTGACTGGGACGGCGTGATCGCCGAGACACACCTCGACTTCTCCGGAATTCGCGCCCGGTATTACGCGGGCCGGAGGGCAATGCTGCTTGAGGACGCGAGCGCCCTTTCCGACGCGGACCGGGCGTCGCTCATGTCCGATCTCGAGGCTCTTGAAATCGCGGGCGCGAATGGCGCGTCACAGGTGCCCGGCATAGACGGCGTACTCGAATGGGTTGCGGCAAGAGGCATCCCCTGGGCGGTCGTCTCGCGCAACTGCCGCGAATCGATTCTGACAGCCGCGGAACAAATCGGCTTGACGCTGCCCCCGATCGTACGCTCGCGCGACGACGGAGACTGCGTCAAGCCCGACCCGCGCGCCTTAAACGAAACCGCGCACAGCCTCGGCGTCGAGCCGCGGCATACGCTCTTCGTCGGAGACTTTATCTACGACATGATGGGCGCGCGCCGCGCAGGAATGCGCGGCGTACTGGTGCGGGAGAGAACGGAAGAAGGCTGGCTTCCGTGGCTCGAGTGTTCGCTCACGAACATGGAGGGGTTTTTGCGCGAGCTGCGCTCCCCCTCGGAGTTCGTCCCGTGGGAGTATCATGACGCCGCGGAGGCGATGGGGAGGGGCTTTCTCGCGTTTGCGGCTTCGCTCGTGATTGCCATGCCTCAGCGGACATTCCGGGGCATGGACCGTTGGCTTGCCCGCGCCGCGTCGCTGGGCGTCGGCGGTTTTCTCGCGCCGAACGAAATATTCTCGCCCGTTGACTGGAAAGCAAACCCCGCGTTTGACCCGTCATGCATGGGTAAATCCCTTGCGTCCGCCGCGCGCGAATTTCTGCGCGTCCGCTTTCCGCTGGCGGAGGTGTACGACGACGCCGAGGCGGTCTCGGGCGCGCCTGCTGCCGCCGAAGAGCTTGAAAACTTTTTATGGAGTCTGTATAAACGCCATGACATCTCTATTTGACGAAAAATCCTTGTTCTCCGAAGAAGAAAGAGAACGCGCCGCGTTCGAGGCACCTCTCGCGGAACGCATGCGCCCACGTACTCTTGACGAGTACGCGGGGCAGGAGCACCTGCTCGGCCCCGGCAAGCCGCTGCGGCTCATGATCGAGGCGGGGAAAGCGCCGAGCTGCATACTGTACGGCAACCCCGGCGTCGGCAAGACGACGCTGGTGCGCCTGATAGCCTCCATCACGAAGCGCGAGCTGCTGGAGATCAATGCGGTCAGCGCCAAGGTCTCGCAGCTGCGCGAGCTGATCGACGAAGCCATCCGATTCAAGCGGCGCAGCGGAGGCAGAAGCGCGCTCGCCTTCGTTGACGAAATTTATCACTTCAACAGCAGCCAGCAGAACGTCATGCTTCCCGCAATCGAGCGCGGCGACCTGATCTTAATCGGCACGACGTCCGAAAACCCCTGGTTTGAGATCAACAAGACGCTGCTCTCGCGCCTGATCGTCTACACGCTGAATCCTCTTGAGGAGCGCCACATCGAGGCATTGCTCGAACGCGCGCTGCAAGACGAAGAGCGGGGGCTGGGCAAGCTCGGCCTTCGCGCGGAAGAGGGCGCGCTGGCCCACATCGCGGAGCTCGCGGGAGGCGACGCGAGACAGGCCCTCACGCGCCTTGACGCCGCCGCGACAGGCGTGGCGGTGGGCGGAGGCTCGGTTCTGCGAGCCGAGGACGCTGACGCCGCGACGGGACGCGCTACGCTGCGCTACGACAGGATGAGCAAGGATCATTTCAGCGTGATCTCCGCGTTGATCAAGAGTATCCGCGGGTCAGACCCCGACGCGGCGCTCTATTGGATGGCGAGGATGCTGGCCTCGGGCGACGACGTCCGCTTCATCTGCCGCAGGCTCTGCATATCGGCGGCGGAGGACATCGGCCTCGCCGACCCCATGGCGCTGCTCGTGGCTGAAAGCGGAGCGGCCGCATGTGACCGCGTCGGGCTGCCTGAGGCGAAGATCATCCTCTCGGAGATCGTCATCTATCTCGCCTCCGCGCCAAAGAGCAACAGCGCCGTCCTCGCCATTGCCTCCGCGGAAAAGTCCGTGCTGTCCGGGAACATCATGGAAGTGCCGAGCCACCTGCGCAACGACGGCACGGGTTACGTCTATCCGCACGACGACCCGCGGCACTGGGTGCCCCAGAGCTACCTGCCACGCCCGGAGAGGTTTTACTTTCCGGGCAAGCTCGGCGCGGAAGCCCGCCTTGCCGAGCGGCTGAAACGCTTCTGGAAGCGTTTCACGGACGACGGCTAGTCGCAGGGGTACGCCGCGGCTTCGGGATGTTTGTCGATATACTCGAGCAACGCGTCTCTCGTGTGGTTGAGGTGGACGCGCATTTTTTCCTTTGCTGTTTCCGACTTGCCCTCGAGAATGGCGTCGATTATCGCGATATGTTCTTTGGACGAGCTCACCTTGGGAATGCTGCCGATGGCGTAGTGACGGCATATTTGGATGATCGCGCCGACCTGCCGCAGCATCGCGTCGAGGAAGTAGTTCTCGGCGAGGCTCGAGAGCTGCGCGTGAAAATCCTCGTCCATCTCCATAAACTTGCGCGCGTCCCAATCGTTTGATACCTCTTCAAAAAGCCTCCGATACCGCAGAAGCGCCTCACGCGGCTTGCCGGCGCAGAGATGCTCGACCGAAATCATCTCAAGCGCGGCGCGAATCTCGTACAAATCCCAAGTGTCCTTCGCTGTGGGCAGCAGGACGTAAGCGCCGCGCCTGGCCGTAAGACGAACCAAACCCGTCTCCGCCAATTGCCGTATCGCCTCGCGCACGGGCGTTCGGGAGACGTCGAACTGCTTTGACAGGTCGATCTCCGAGAGGCGCGACCCGGCGGGGATCAACCCGTTGACGATTGCTTCCTTGATCTTTTCGTATACAACTTCCCGCAAATTAGGACTATTCGCTGGAGAAAATACCGGCTCATCCATCATATTTCAAACCCTCATCCGTCGTATGTATTTTGGATACACAAGATTACCTGAGAAAAAAGAATAACAGTGATTCTAAATCCTCGCAATAGCATGAAGCAATTTATCGTTATCTTTTTTATTTCGCACGGCGACTCGGAAATAAAAGTCATCGAGCGCGATAAAGTTGAAGCATCTGCGAATCAGGATCTTGTGTTGCAGGAGCGCCGTTTGAATCGCCTCTCCGCTTCGCTCCATGCTTCTTACGAGAATAAAATTCGCCGCGCTTGGAAAGGGTTTGCAGCCCTGCTTGGCAATGCCCTCCGTGAGACGCTCGCGCTCTGCTGAAATATGCGCTCTCGAGAGCGACAGGAAGGGCGTGTTGTATCTTGCGCAGGCAATCGCGAACTCCTCGCCGATACAGTTGAGCGGCCACGGCTGGAGCTCGTCCCTGATTCTAGCGGCAATATCGGGAGGAGACGCGGTAAAGCCGATTCGCAAGCCCGGCGCGGAAAAATCCTTGGTGACAGCGCGAAGAACCACCACGCTCCCGCGAGATAACGCGGGAAGGAGCGAGGGGCACGACGGGTCCGCCAGATTGATAAAGCACTCGTCCGCCATAAGCCACCCGCCGCGTTCCGCCGCGAGGTCAACGAGCGCGGCGCATTCGCCGACGCTCCACGCCCGCCCGGTCGGGTTGTTCGGCTGGCACGCGATCAACAGGTCGCCGGAAGAAAACGCCGAATTTATCTCATCCATGGGAAACGCAAAATTATCGCCGGGTTCTGTTTTAAACCTCACGACCTCGATCCCCAAGCGCGCGGCGCACACCTCGTACTCGGCAAAGGTCGGCGATACGACGAGAACACGCTTTGCCCCGAGAGCTCTGTACACTGCCGGGATCAGCTCGCTCGCGCCGTTTCCGAATACAAGCGACTCAGCCCCGACATTGAGCCATTTTGCAAACGCTTCGCGAATCCGCGTCTGTTTCGCGTCCGGGTATCGGTTGATCAGAGAAAGCGCGCTCCGCGCGGCGGCAAGCGCCTCCGGCGGCGGCCCCAGGGGGTTTATGTTGCTCGAGAAATCTAAAATTTCGCCCTCCTGCCCGCGCTCAAAATCGTATATGTTGCCCCCGTGCAGGCTCATAGCGTCATCAGCCCCGCCAGGCAGAGAGCCAGGACGCCCGCTAGGGCGTAGGCGTTCCAGTACAGCGCGAGAGAGCTCCTCAGGCAGGCGGCTCCCGGTCGCGGGCCGCTGCCGATGTACGGCTTCTCTTTGATCTCGCCGAAGTATGACGAAGGCCCGCAGAGCGTCACGCGCAACGCCCCGGCGAACGCCGCGATCGGATAGCCCGCATTGGGGCTCTCAAGCGCGGATCCGCTTGCCCGGACGCAGTCGAGCGTTACGCGCACATCACCGCCAACCGTAGGAGAGACAAGCGCCGTGACGACGGCAGAAATTCTCGCGGGCAGCAAATTCAACAGATCGTCGAAACGCGCCGAAGCCCGCCCGAATTGCGCATATTCACTCGTTTTGTAGCCGACCATCGCGTCAAGCGTGTTTACGGTTCGATGCAGCCACGCCAAAACAGGTCCGCCCAGCGCCGCGTAAAAAAGCGTCGCGCAAGCCGAGTCGCTGAAATTCTCCGCCAGCGTTTCGATCGCGGCGGATACGACGTCTTTTTCATCCATGCTATTCGTGTCACGGCTGACCAACATGGCGACGCGCTCGCGCCCCGCCTCGGGGCCGCCGTCCTCGAGCGCGCTTCCGACGCGCGCCGTCTCCCTCGCCAGGCATGTTCCGCCCAAAGCGAAATAGATCAAGAGCCCCCGGACAAGTATGCCGGGCAAGCCGTCGCCCGAAAAAACAGTCATGAACCCGACGGGCACAAGCGCCGAAAAAACGCATAAGATCATAAACAATATTCCTTGCGTCAGGGGAGAAAAGGGAAAGGTACGGGATATTTTTTCGAGCCTCGCGGCGGCGTTCCCAAGCACGCGCACGGGATGCCACGCAACAGGGGGATCTCCCAGAATGAAATCTAGCGCGAGAGCAAGGATCAGCGCGTATAAGTACAAGTTTTCATCTCCCATGCAAAGAAAGTAATCCGCAAGGCAAGCCGGTTCCGCCGCAAGTGCCATTATACACGAAAAAAAATAGTCCTTGACCAACCGGGCAAAGGAATGTACAATACCACTGCTTTCTACGGGATGTAGCGCAGCCTGGCTAGCGCACCTGCATGGGGTGCAGGTGGTCGGAGGTTCGAATCCTCTCATCCCGACCAGAGTACGACAAAGGAGACCGTTCGGCGGTCTCCTTTTTTAATCTTCTCATCTCCGAGCCTACGCCTCCACCGCGGCGAACTCGACGCCCGCTTCAGCCAGCAGCGAGAGCGACGCGTCGCGGCTGAAGCCGCTCACTGCCGACGCGCAATCCGTCAGCAGCCGCACCGTTTGTTCAGCCGCGCCGAGCCTGCGCGTGTAGTGCAAGATCGACTCTTGCACACAGTGCGTTAACGCCTCGCCGGCAAACGTCACCGAATCAAACTCCGCAAGCTGCCGAAAAAGGTTCTCGTTAAACGCCGTCTCGGGATACGAGTCGTCTACACCCTCGAAGATCGAGAACTGGTCCGTGTACGGGTTTTCTCCCTTGAAGACATACCGCGCGGGCGCGCCTGTTTTCTCGCGCCACTGCCGCAACGCGTCGCGCAGCGTGTCCGCGATCCCGTGTCCCCATGTGGAGACCACGCAGTGTTCGGGCCACACCATGAGAGCTCCCTCGCCTTTTCTCCCCATCGCGGCGAACAACCTCTCCGCGAATGGTTTGTGCTCGCCCGACGCGGCGCGCCATTTGCCCGAACGGAAATCGTCCGCGGTTATGAGCGTGTAAGCGCAGGGGTGCGCGCCTTCCTCGTCCGCCCAAAAACCGGGGTGGAAAATCGCGATGCTGTCGTGAGAATCAAGCGAGATAAACACGGCGGACACATCCTCGCTCCTTTCGGCGATATACCTCGACAACCTCGCGATATCCGCCGCCGCGCCGTCGACATAAAGGCTTCCTCTGTGATCACAGAAATCGTTCTGCGGATCAATGATAACGAGCGCGTTTCTCATACCTGAATCATCTCCCGTGCGTCGCCGCCGCGCGGCAAAATCGTATATTTGTACTATCAATTTCCTGCGGGCTTACGCAATGCGCGCGACGCCCATCTGCATTATTATACTCGCATAAAGAGATCAAGAAGAGATCAAAAGGAATCACACTTTCGCAGCGCGTCAATGCGCGAGAGTTTGATCCCATAGAGTTAAATCACCAAAGCGCATAGAAGACAAATCCAACAAGAAACGAACCATCCGGAGGTAAACTCTTGTTGGGCAGTCACATCACTCCCGTTAGGAAAGAAGACAGCAAACGCCTTTTTGCCAAAAAAAGACAACGAGTTGTCTTCTTTCCGTCAAGTTCTTCTCCGCCCTTTATTTCAATTTAAGCACCCAAACTGAAATGCCCCCAACCTGAAATATCATAATCCCGAGCATCAACAATTCGCTCAGGTATGCATGTTTGTACAATATCTATATTCTGTAAAACCGAATATAATTTCTAAGAATCACCAAGGAGGTGCTCGCGCAATGAAAAAAAACGTATTGATCCTGACCTTCGCTGTACTTCTGCTGGCAGCAGGAGCCGCGTTTGCGCATGGTCATCGCGGCGGCAGGCATCACGGCGGCGGGTATGGCGGGGGATACGGCGGCGGAGGGTGGAGCTGCGGCTACCGTTGCACGGTTCCATTTGACGGACAGGGGCGCGCGTGGTTTAACGAGCGCCATCAATTGTTGCATCAAAAGATGCCCTCGGACATTCTGAACAAGCTCGAAGAATCCGGAAAACTGCGGATAGAAATCCGCGCGGAAATGAACAAATCCCCCAGAAACGACGCGCGCATCAATCAACTGCGCGATAACGACCTCAAATTGCGCCGACAAGTCTCGGACTGGTATCATCAGCAGTGGATGGCTGAAACACAGCCGAAGAAGTAGCGCGCGCGCCCAAAATCTCATTTGGCTCTTTACATGCCCCGCCGGGCGCAGATACACGGCGGGGCGTGTTTTTATGGTTCGCGTTTTATGATTGTATTTTTACGCAAAACAAATCTTGTCCTCTTACACGATGCGTTCCAAAATGCCGCGTGATATACTTTTATCATCAAAACCGCATGACAACACACACTTGCGTAAGGGAAATGCTGAACATGTCGGAAACATGCAATAAACATTTTCGCCTCATCGCCGTCACGCTCGCAGGATTGACCGCTCTGACCCTCTGCGGTGCCTTCGCGCCGACAGCGGAAGCCTCGGGCTCCGCAAAGGAAACGCCGCAAGTTTACGCGGCCCCCGCCGGAGGCGACAAGGAGAAACAGCCCGTACCGCCGCAGGTAAGCGGAGGCAAAGACGACGCAAAAAAAGACGACGGCAAGCAACCACCCGGGCCCTCCGGCCAAAACGACAACGACAAACGCAAGATCGAAGAAAACAGGAAAAGAGACGAGGACAAACGCTACAAAGAAGACACCCGCCGCAAGGAAGACCAGCGCAAGAGAGAATACCAACGCTGGAGCGAAGACAAGAAAAATGGGAAAACGACAAAAAACACTGGGAGCGAGACTACGACAACCGAAAGAAGAACGACAAAAACCGCGATTGGCAAGCCGAGAAAAAACGCTGGAACAACGAACAAAAGAAATGGGACAAAGAGCAGAAGGCATGGGACAAAGAGCGCAAGAACTGGGGCAAGTGAAACAGCATCGGGGCTATATAACACCTTCATTAAGGAACGAACCGCGCGGCCCGAGCCGCATTCTCTCCAACGCGGGCCGCGCGGTTCACCGCGTCACCGGCGCTCCGCTTGTTACAGGAGTCAATCAAACGAGAGCTGCAACTGCGCGATCGCAGGCAGTGACCGCGCCGCCATCATGTTGCCGCATATCGCCGGAGCGTGAGCCTTCTCGCTGTTGTTGACTTTCCCGCCGCGTTACCGTAATATACTGTCGTATTGTATTCATAATACATAACTCACAAGGGAGTGTATTCTCATGCCAGGGAAATTGACCGTGCTCCTCGGAAGTCCCCGCAAGAACGGAAACAGCGAGCAGCTCGCCGCCGCTTTGCGGGAAGGGGCGGCGGATGCAGGTTACACAGTCAAGACGATGCGTCTGTACGGAATGAAGCTGACCGGATGCATCGATTGCCGCAAATGTTGGGTCGGAGGCTCCCACTGTTTTCTCAAGGACGGCATGCAGGACGTCTACGCCGCGCTCGACGACGCTGATGTGATCGCGTTCGCTACGCCGCTCTATTTCTACTCCTGGTCAACGCATATCAAACCCGCGTGGGATCGCCTGCTCCCCTACTACATGCCAAACTCTAAGGTTGACATGGCGGGGCGCAGGGCAATTCTGCTCGCCACCGCGGGCGACGAAGAGGCGGCGTGTTTCGACGGACTCCGGAAGAGCTTCGAACTGGCGTGCGGCTTCTGCAAATGGCAGAACGCGGGCGAAATCTGCGCTCACGGCCTGCACGAAGCGGGCGTTATCGCCGAAAAAGGACAAGGGTGGCTCAAGGCAGCCAAAACGCTGGGCAAGAGCCTGTAGCTGCAATAGTGATTTAACGCGCGTGTACACACAAAAAAAGAGGCCGAGGCCTCTTTTTTTGTGTGCTCGTTTGCCACGCGTTTTGCGGAGCGAATGCGTCAGGGTTTCGCCGATACCGAGCCGCCGGTGTTTTCTTCGGCCAGAGGTGCCCAACCTCCGCCCAGGGCTTTAAAAATCCGCACGATGTTTGACGTTACCTGCCCCTCGCTGACGACGTACTGCTCTTGTAGGGTCAGAAGCGAGCGATGCACCCCGATTACGTTGTTGAAATCGGTCAAGCCGTTAGCATATTTATCGGTTGCGACCTCGAGAGCAGTCTGCGCCGCTTCGACGCCGGACTTGAGCGATACGTTACGAAGACGCTCTTGCTCGTTTTTGACCAGCGCGTCGCGAACTTCGGCAACAGCGGTCAAAACCGCGCTCTCATACGCCGCCAAATATTGCTCTTCACGCGCGGACTGCACCCGGATGTTGTTGCGTATCGCGCCGCCGTGGAAGATCGGCAGGCTTATCCGCGGGCCGATGCTGAATCCGTAGCTGTCAGACGAGAAAAGGCTGCCCGTGCTGAACGACTCCAAACCGATCGAGCCGATGAGGTGAAACTTAGGCAGCAGGTCCTTCTCCGCGGACTTTTTCCGCGCGATCTGCGCGGTCAACTGCCGCTCGGCGGCGCGGATGTCAGGCCGCTGACGGAGATAGTTTGCCGGTATCCCGACCAGGTTTACGCCCTCGGGCTTCGGCAGGGATTTCTTCTCGCCAAGAGCCTCGCCAAGAGCGCCGGGGATATTGCCCGTCAGGATGGCGAGCGCGTTCATGGTCTGTTCTATGCTCGCGCGAATCGGCGGAATTGCCGCCCTCGTCTGCTCGACGGTATAGCGCGCCTGGCTCAACGCCAGCTCGTCGGCGAGGCCTGTCTTGTTGCGCGACTCGACCATATCGAGAGTGTCGATCTGCAGCGCGAGATTTTGGTTCGCGATGTCAAGCTGCTCTTGCAGTGTGCGCAACGTCAGGTAGTTTAGCGCAACCTCCGACGACAGCGTCACCCAGGCCGCGTGCAGGGAGGCGTGCTGCGCCTCAAGCGCCGCCGCGCCGGCCTTGATGCTCTCGCGCTGCCCGCCGAAGACGTCGATCTCCCACGACGCGTCAAGTCCCAGGCGGTATACGTTTCTCGTCTTGCCGTCGCCCGTGGAGTTCTCGGACGTCTTGCCGCGCGTCCATGTGTCGGTGTTGTCCAGCCACGGCAGCACGGCAGCCTTGCTGATGCCGAGAGCGGCGCGGGCTTCGGTTACCTTCGCGCGAGCGGACTGAAGATCCCGGTTGTTCTTGAGCGACAGCAGAATCAACTCGGTCAGCGTGTCGTCCTCAAGCGCCTCCCACCAGCTTGCGAGCGTCTCCGGACTGGGCGCGTCCGCCGCATCTTCCGCCGCGGCGTACAGGGGGTAACGCGCCGCCAATTCCGTCCACTCTCCCGCCGACAGGCTCGCGTCGCCCGACGCGGCGGCGGGTTCGGCGGCCTGCGCGATTCCCGTAAAAACCAACAGGGACGCCGCCGCGAGCGAGACGGCGAATAAGCGTCTTATCATATTATTTTTCATCCTGCGCCACCTCCTGCTTGAGTGAGAACATACGGCTTATCGCCGCTTTCGCCTTCTCGCGGTTGGTCTGCAGAACGACATACAAGCCCGGTATCAGGAAGATACCCAGTCCCGTCGCGATGCTCATTCCGAAGAACATCGTCGTACCGACGTGGAGGCGGCTCGCCGCGCCGGCTCCTGAGGCGAAGAGCATAGGCAGAACTCCGATTACGCAAGTGAGAGCCGTCATCATGACTGAGCGAAAACGCTCTCTGCCGGCCTCCGCGGCCGCGTCCGGGATCGACAGGCCATGGTCGTCGTGCTGCTCCTTCGCGAACTCGATGATCAAAATCGCGTTCTTCGCCGAAAGCCCGACCAGAAGCAGAATGCCGAGCTGCGTGTAGATCGACAGGTTTATTTTCATCACCAGTACCCCTATCAACGCCCCAAGGAGCGCGACAGGCAGCGAGAGGATAACCCCCAGAGGCACCGTCCAGCTCTCGTACTGCGCTACCAAGAACAGGTAGCCGAAAATGACCGCTATCCCGATGATGAACGCGACCTGGCCGCTGGCTTCTTCTTCCTGATACGTCATGCCCGACCACTCAAACCTGTATCCGGCGGGCAGGGACTTCCCTATCTCTCTCACGCGATCCATACCCAGCCCCGAAGAGACTCCCATGTTCGAGACAGCCGTCACGCCGGCTGAGGGGAACATATTGTAGCGGCTGATTGCGCGCGGCGCGAGCGTTTTCTTAACGCTCATGAAGCTTTGCAGCGGGACAAAACCTCCGTTAGAACTCGCCGCCTGTATGTTGCCGATGCTGTCGATCCTGTTTCGGTATTCCCAATCGGAAGCAACGATAACCTTGTTGACCTGCGTTCCGATGTTGATATCGTTGATGTACGAAGTACCGAAATACATCTGAAGCGTGTCGAGAACGCCGGAAACGCTGACGCCCAGCATCTCCGCCTTGTCCCTGTCGATGTCGAGGAACATGTGCGGCGTATCCGTCGTGTACGAGCTGAACGCGTACATGAACTCGGGCGCTTGGTTCGCCTTGCCGAGGAAATCCCCCAAAACGCCCGCGAGCTTCACCGGGTCGTTGTCCTGGGTCGACTGGAGGCGGATGTCAAGCCCGCCCGCTATACCAAGGCCCGATATTGGCGGAGGCGTGAACACGTTGATGCTCGCCTCGGGAACCCCCGCCGCGATTTTGCGGAACGCGGCGACTATTGATCCTTGGCTGGTCTCGGGCGTCTTGCGGTCCGCCCAGTGCTCGAGCGGGACTATGATCGTACCCACGTTCTCGCCCTGGTCTCCCAGAAGGCTGAAACCTTCGATCTCCATGATGAACTTCACGCCCGGCACTTCCTTAAGCTGTGAGGTGATGTTATCGAGAACCGCCTTAGTGCGGCTCCCGGAAGCGCCCTCCGGAAGCTGGACGGTAGCGAAGGTCGCGCCCTGGTCTTCTTCCGGGATAAACGACGACGGCGTTCTGTTGGTGATGATAAGAGAGGCCGCCACAACCAGCAAAAACAACCCGATTGTTATAACAGTCCTGCGCGCAATCCACATCGATCCCTTGACATAGCCGCTTGTTGCCCTGATAACAGCCTTGTTGAACCAAGCCAACGGGCCGCGGGCCTTCGGCTTGACGTCCTGCAGCATGTTCGCGCACATTGCCGGCGAGAGCGTCAGCGCTACGATCAGCGAAAACACGACCGAAAACGACACCGTGACGGCGAACTGCCGATAAATAACGCCCGTCATGCCGCCCATGAAGGCGACAGGGACGAAGATCGCCAAGAAGACCAGCGTCGTCGCGGTCATAGGCCCTGTAATGTCCTTCATAGCCTGAATCGTCGCGTCGCGCGAGCCGACTTTGTCCCTGTCCATGATGAACATAACGCGTTCGACAACGATAATCGCGTCGTCCACAACCGTGCCGATGACAAGCACAAGCCCGAAGAGCGTCAGGATGTTGATGCTGAAGCCCAGAACGACGAAGCCGATGAACGTCGCGATCAGCGAAATCGGTATTGCCGCGACAGGAACCAGCGTACAGCGCCAATCCTGCAAGAACAGATAGCAGACGAACACGACCAGCGAGAAGGTCAACACCAGCGTGGATATGATCTCTTTTATCGTCTCCCGCACATATTCCGTCGCGTCGTAGCCCATGATGAACTCCATGTCCGACGGAAGGTTCGCGGACAACTCCGCGATTGCCGCTTTGGTAGCGTCCATGACGTCGATGGCGTTGGAATCCGACGACTGAGCGAGCATGAGCATAGCCGTCGGCATACCCTCCATGCCGGCGTCGAGCGCGTACTGCTCCGCACCGAGGTCTATTCTGGCGACATCCTTGAGCTTGATGATTCGCCCGTCCGCGGTCGTCTTCATGACGATGTTCTCAAACTGTTTTACGCTGCTCAAGCGCCCCACGGCGGTGAGCGAGTAGACAAGGGGGCTGTTCTCGTTTCCGGGCCTGGCGCCGATGCTGCCGACAGAAGCCTGTTTGTTCTGTCCCGCGATAGCCGCTTTTACGTCCGCTGTGCTCAGCCCGTTCGCCGACATCGCCTCCGGATCCAGCCAAATCCTTATGCCGTACTTCGCGCCGAAAGACTGCACGTTGCCCATGCCCGGCACGCGCTTGAGCCTGTTCAGAACGTTGCTGTTGATATAGTCGTTCAGGTAAAGCTTGTCATGCGTGCCTTTCGGAGATACCAGCGCCACGAAACCGAGCGTGTCGGAGAAGGTAGACTCGGTAGTGATACCCCGCTGCGTTACCTCCGTCGGCAGAAGTGGCATCGCTTGCTGGACGCGGTTTTGCACCTTGACAAGCGCCATGTCCGTGTCGGTCCCCGTCTTAAACGTGACGGTCAGGCTGTAGCTGCCGTTGTTGCTCGAAGTGGAGCTCATATATATCATGTCGTCGACGCCGTTAATCGCCTCTTCGAGCGGGGCCGCGACGGCGTTCGCCATCGTCTCGGCGTCAGCGCCCGGATAGTCGGCCTGGATCCTGATCGCCGGCGGGGCGACGTCCGGATACTGCTTTATCGGCAGGCTGAGCGCCCCCATACCGCCAGCGAGCATTAAAACGCAGGCGATGACCATCGCAAATCGTGGACGGTCGATAAAAAACTTCGAAAACATGCTTATTTATCTCCTTCCGCCGGTTTTTCGGGTTCTGCTTTGCCCTTGTCCGCGATCGGTTTTACGTCGTAAATAGATTCCTGCGCAAGCTCCGCAGGCGTCTTCGCGGCACCGTTTTTAATATCCATCGGGGTGACGGCGATGTCAGGCCGCAGTGACTGCAAGCCGCGGACGACGATGCGCTCGCCGGCATCGATGCCCGAGATAATCTCGCGCATGGTTCCCGCCTCAACGCCGAGCGTCACCCTGCGCATGCGCGCGATGTTGCCGTCGTCCACCTGATAGACATAATCGCCCTCGCGGTCGGCCAGAATCGCCTCCATCGGAATCACGACCGCTATGTGGCTCTTCGACGGGCGAGCCTCCACACGAACCATCGAACCGGGGATCAGCGCGCCCTTGTCGTTTTTGAAACGCACGCGCATCATCATCGTGCTCGTCCTTTGGTCCATAACGTTGTCCTCAAAATCACGCGCTCCGCGCAGCGGATAGGCTTTGCCGTCCGGCAGGCGAATGGCGACGTCCAGGACCGCGCTGCCCGACGCTTTGAACGCGTCTAGCTGCTCGAGATAATCTCTGTCGGGCATCGAGAAGGCGACGCGAATCGGGTCGATCTGTACGATCTCCGCGAGCACCCCTCCGGCGGGCGTCACATAGTTGCCCTTAGTGAAGAACGCTTTGCCGATCTGCCCCGATATGGGCGCCGTGATCTTCGTGTAGCCCAAGTCTATTTGAGCCAGGCGCAAAGACGCCTTGGCCTGCTCGATCGCGGCCTTGCACTGCAAGACGTCGTTACGCGCGACGTCCAGATCCGAGTCCGAGACGCTGCGGCTGTCAGCGGCCTTGAGGCGTTCATAATACCTGGACGCGCGGTCGTCATTGGCTTCCGCCTTCGCCAAGTCGGCCTTGCGGAGGGCTGCAGTCGCCTGCTGCGTCTTGTCGTCTATCGAGAAGAGAAGCTGTCCGGCCTTGACCGTCGAACCTTCTTTAAAATGAACCCCGTTGATCTCGCCCGCAATCTGCGGACGCACTTCCACAGACTGAATGGATTCTACCCTGCCGATATACTCGCGGGGAGCGGCGAGATCTGTTTTCATTGCCTCGCTCAACACAACCGACGGCGTCTGATGACCCGGCTCCGTCCCCTGCCCGGGAGCGCCCTGCCGATCACCTAAGTACCATCTGACGCAAAAAAACACAACGATGATGATCGCGATGGTGATAAATGCCTGTACTATCTTCCTGTTTTGTTTCGGCGTTGTCATTCCCAAAACACCTCTCTACATTCTACATTTTAAGCTTGAATAGCTTTGAGCTCTTTGCCAAACGCGTCAAATATGAAATCGGCGTATTTCAGCAGATCGAAGTCTCCGCCCGGATAGAGCGGGTTAGGGCCAAACAGCGCAAAAATGCCGAAAAACACCGCTGCGATCAACGATGATATTTCGCGCGGCGACACGTCGCGCCGCACTTGGCCATTCTCCTGCCCTTCGCAAATCGCCATCTCAACCATGCTCTGCTCTTTACGAATTCTTTGCATCAAATCTCGGTAAACTTTGTCATGAACCTCCTTCGGCCATTCGAGCCTGCGCTGGAAGAGTATGTTGATCTTCTCGTAACGCTTGCTCTGTTTCTGTTTGTCGATTCGGCTGATATAATAACGCCTGATCTTCCGGAACGAATCGCTGTCGCCCTCAAGAAGCCTCGGGTCTCCGCCCGACTCTTCGCAGAGCATCACGATCAACTCGATTAGTATTTCATGCTTATTTTTAAAATGCCAATACGCCGCGCCCTTTGACATGCCGACTCGCTCGGCGATCTCGTTCATCGTGACTCGCGAGTAGGGTTTATCGGTCATGACTTCAAGCGCGGACTCGAGAAGCTTATTTTTTGTCTCCAGCGATTCTTCCCTGGTTCTTCGAGCCAAATCAATGCCCCCCGCTATTCGTAATTTTTTAAAACGGCATGTGGAATTATACATACCTGCGTGAATGTATGTCAAGAGCGTTTTCTCAACAATACAAAAATCGCTTGAAACTTATTTAAAGAAATAGTTTTTGGACACATGGCTTTTCGATTCGCATTATTGCTGATAAAATAACTTTGATGTACCGTCATAAGCCTAAATTTTACTGGAGGGGTTTGTTGTGCGCGACATGGTCAAGTATGTTGCTGCTTTTTTTATAGTCGTGTTTGTTGGATTAGGAACCGTATGGGTTTTCACAACTTTCGTTTTTGATCCGTCTCATGATAGCGCGAGCTCGAAGGGAAAACCAAAAACAGGACTGGCGAGGACCGTTCAGCTCAATCCTTTGCTGGCGGAGAATGCTTTCCCGAACTTGAACAGGATTATCAAAGCAAACAAAGGCAATCCCGCCAAGATGCAGGAGCAAATTTCCATCGCTTACAGGAGCTTGCCGTTGCTCGAGACCATGCCGTCGCACGGCGCGGTCATCATGAACAACACCGAGGGCGCGATCAGCGGGCTTTTGATCGTGGACGCGACGAACACGCCCGGGTTCAACACGCTCGTCACCCTCACGGGGCGCGATCATGATAAGTTCGGCAATATCCGGAAAATAATCACGATGGTTGAAGGCGGGCGCGTGCTCGAGATACCCGTACCCAAAAACGAATACAACATCGAGTTTGCCTCCGGCGGCGCATGGTTTGGGTCAAGAATTTTGTTCGGCCCCCTCACGGACAGGCTGGCGTTCGACGGGGCATTTGTCTTCGACGATAAAAACCTCGCCTACCAGTTGACGATCTATCCCAAAGAAGGAGCCGATTTTCAGATCGGAACGGTCAGACTCAAATCAATACCGAAGCACGACCGCACGATCAAAGAAAAGATCGGACAGTTTAAAGAAACGCCGGAAGGGAACTGAGCGTTTGCCGAATCACCCGCTTTTGTTTACAATAAGCGGATGACTAATACGAAACCAACACCATCGCGCAATCACTTTGAACACAACACGGACATCGGGCAGAACTTTCTGCGCGACCCGTCCGTCGTCCTGTGGATGACAGCGCGGGCAAAGCTTGAGGACGCGGACAGAGCGCTCGAGATCGGCCCGGGCGAGGGCATCCTTACGCTCGGCCTGCTGCGTACCGGCTGCGAGCGCGTGGACGCAATCGAGCTCGACACACGCCTCCGCGCGAAACTCGAGGCGATTGCGTCGGAGGACAGCAGGCTGACCCTCCACTGGGGCGACGCGGTGCGGTTTGACTACGACAAGCTCGAACGTCCGCCGACACACGTAATCGCCAACCTCCCCTACCACATCACCACCCCGCTGATTTGGACGCTGCTTGAGCGCTTCTCCGGGCGCGGCTTACGCTACATGCTGCTGATGGTCCAAAAAGAGGCGGCGGACAGGATTGCCGCCGGCGGCGCGGCGCGTGAGGCAAGCCCGCTCGGGATCACGCTTGCGGCGCTTGGAGAGGTGAAGGTGGCGCGAAAAGTACCCCGCGGCGCTTTTTCCCCGATGCCGCGCGTAGACTCCGCCATTGTGGAGATAAAACTGTCGGGCGCGCGCGATGGGCTGCCGCGCGACAAAGCGTGGCGACGCCTGCTGTCGAGCTCGTTCGCGCAGCGCCGCAAGACGCTCGCAAACAACTGGAGCGCCCTCGGCGTTCCGCGCGAGGAGACGGTGAAAATTCTTGCCTCACACAGCCTGCCCCCTCTCTCCCGCTCGGAAGAGCTGACCGCCGAAGACTGGCTCGCCCTGCGCGGCGACAAAAATCTCATGGATTTGTTAAGGAGTGGCAATTAAAACATGATACAAAACTGCACAAACGGCGTGTACGCGTTTGACGCGCACTTTGAATGCGACGGGCTCGTCGCGCTTTACATCATCGCGGACGGCGGGCGCGCGGCGATCGTCGATACGGCTAATAACCGCGCGCTGCCTTACGCGCTCGGGGCGCTTGCCGAGCTTGACATCCCGCGCGAAGCCGTCGATTATATCTTCCTCACCCATGTCCACCTCGACCACGCGGGCGGCGCGGGGCTTTTTGCGCAAGAGCTCCCTAACGCGAAGCTTGTCGTCCACGCGCGGGGCGCGCGCCACATGACCGAACCGACCAAACTGCTGGCGGGAGTCCGCGAGGTCTACGGCGCGGAGGCCACCGAGCGAATGTACGGCAGCCTGATCCCCGTCCCCGCGTCGCGCGTGCTGACGCCGCGAGACGGAGAAGTGATCACCCTCGGGAACAGAAGCATAGTTTGTCTGGACACGCCCGGGCACGCCAAGCATCATATGGTTTACTTTGATCGGACGGCAAACGCCGTCTTTACGGGCGACGCTTTCGGCATCACGTACCCCGGCTTCGATGTCGGCGGGCGGCAGAGCGCTTTCCCGACGACGTCCCCCGTGCAGTTCGACCCCGAGGCGATGCGCCGCTCGATCAACCGCATCGTGAGCTTAAACCCCGCGGCGCTCTATCCTACGCATTTCGGAGAGATGCGCGGCGCGGCGCGTATTGCCGCCGACCTGCACCGCCTGATCGACGCGCACGTCAAAATCGTCTCGGACGCAAAAGGTGATTTCGGCGAGACGCTCGCCGGACTTGAGAGGCTGTTCGAAGAAGAGAGGGCGCGCGAAAACCACCCGAGCCCAAGCCCCGAGAGACAGATCTACTTCGGAGTCGAGCTCGCGCTCAACGCGCAGGGGCTGTGCGTTTGGTACGCATCGAAATCAGGGGCCAAAGAAGAGCGAGAGAACCTTGGATAGAGCGGCGTAAGCCGCGACGACGCACGTAACAAATATGACCGTATATACATACACGCGCCTGGCTTTTTGCTTTTTTTCTTTATCCATCATCTGAAGATGCTCGGCTTTTTTCGCGAGCTCTTCGTCGATGCCCGCGAGCGCCCGCTCGGAGTCGAGCTTGCGCCGCGGCGCGGGTTGTGCCGCAGGCGGCTCGTCCACGGTGACGTCCTTGCCCATAATGTCGTACATCATGCGGTGCTGCTCATCGCACAGAACCTTGCGCGCGCGGCGCAGGAGAATGGCGCGCTCCGTACCCGCAGCGTGCGGGCCGCCCTCCCGCAGATGCGTCTCCGCCGAGGATAACGCCGTTAGAATCTCGTCTGAGGTTGCCGTAGCCGGTATGCCCAAAATTGAATAATAATCGACAAAACGTCCGATCACAAACATCTCCCCTCTTTTGGGCTTCGCTTCATAATATAATAAGACGTGATTCCCCATAACACAAGACATCATCATACAATTCTCCGCGCCATTCGGTTTAGACAACAAAGGCGATGCCGCATTCAGCATCGCCCCTGCTCACAATAATGACTGGTTGAACTCAGCTCGTTTGTCTTACGAGTTGACAGCTTCCTTCAAAGCTTTGCCGGCGCGGAAAACAGGTACTTTTTTCGCCGGAATGCTGATCTCCTGCTTTGGGTTCTGGGGGTTGCGACCCTTGCGAGCCGAACGCTGCTGAACCTCAAACGTGCCGAAACCAACTGCCTGAACCTTGCCACCCTTTGCCAGAGCCTTCTGGATCGATGCAAAAATCGCATCGACGGCCGCTGCAGCGTCTTTCTTCGTCATACCATCGACTGACTTAGCAACATCATTTGCCAGTTCTGCTTTCGTCACTACCTTCACCTCCATGATTTTATCCCTCACTTTTTGAGTGAGAGCGCGCCCTTTGGGCTATTACTGGACAGGCACTGAAACCATAGCCAATTATGCATTCAAAGTTAGCTGCGGTCAAGCTTTTTTTTAAAGATCACTTCGTTTTTTCATGTTTACATCTGAAAAAAAGCCGAATTGGCGTCCCCGAGAAATCCGCCATCTTTCGCAATATGTTTTCAAGGCGTCTTTCAAATGCTTTTGTGACGAGTTTTTCGTCATTTACAAAGAAAACGAATGCGGGAGGCGCGCCATCCGCTTGTGTGCAAAATGAGATCTTGAGATACCGCCCGCGTCCGTCGCCGGGCATCCGTTCGAACACCAGAACCTCGCGGACCAGCCTGTTGAGCTCGGAGGTCGAAATGCGCCGTTTTCGGTTCTCGTCGACCTCTTTAATAAGCGAGTCGAGACGGCTTATGCCGCGTTTTGTCTTCGCCGAGAGGAAGAGCGTCGGCGCGTGGCTCGCGAAGGGGAGCTCTTCTTTGAGCTTCTTTTTCATCTTGTCCCCGATTTTCTCTTCTTTGGGCGCGAGATCCCATTTGTTGACCGCGATGATCAAGCCGCGCCCTCGGTCCAAAACATGCCCGATCAGGCGCTTGTCCTGATCTGTGACCATCTCCGCCGCGTCGAGCAAGACGACCGCGACGCGGCACTCGTCAATGGCTTGATACGTGCGCACGTTGGAATAATATTCGATGTTGGTATGAATTCTCGCCTTGCGCCGCAGCCCGGCCGTGTCCAGAAAACGGAAGCGGGTTCCGCCGATCTCCACAATCGAGTCCACGACGTCGCGCGTCGTCCCCGGCACGTCCGAGACCAGCGAACGCTCTTCGCCGACCAACGCGTTAAGGAGGCTCGACTTGCCGACGTTGGGGCGTCCAACCAGTGTCACGGGGATATCCTCGGACTCTTCAAACTCTCCCTCGTCGGGCAAAAGCTTCACAATTTCGTCGAGCAGTTCGTCGATACCCCGGTTGTGTTCGGCGCTGACCGGCAAAACCGTCTCAAAGCCCAGCGAGGACGCCTCATACGCCGCGTCGATTTTGGCGGGATTATCCAGCTTGTTCACCGCCACGATCACCTTGCCGCCGCCGCGGCGAAGCATGCGCGATATCTCGGCGTCCATCGTCGTGACGCCGTCCCTGCCGTCGACCACCAGCACCACCGCGTCGCTCTCGCCCAGCGCGTGCTCCACCTGGGTTTCGATCCTCGAGACGATCTCGGGAAACGCCTCGTCGTTCTCCCCCATGATGCCGCCCGTATCTACCACGTAAAATTGATGACTGCCCCACGTCGCTTCTCCGTACAGACGATCACGCGTGACGCCCGGAAAATCGTCCACGATCGCCGCTCTGCGTCCGACCAGCCTGTTGAATATCGAAGATTTGCCGACGTTCGGCCTACCCACGATCGCTACAATACCCATTTTTATCTACACCTGCTCTTTCGTCAGTCGTACCATACCGTGACCCCCGGATAACCGCGCTTTGCCCTCCCGATGTGGAATAAGGGCTCAAGGGCCGCCCTCAGCGCGGACATTTTGCTCGTCCGAAGCCATATGCGCCGCTTCTTCGCCTTCGGCTCATCCTGCTCATCCGTCTCGTCCGTCTCCCAGTAATCGAAACCGGCGCGGTCGAACGACGCGCACAGAGCCTTCGCGTCCGAAGCCGACGCGTCAATGGCGAGCAGAGGTATGAATGGAGGAAGCCCGAACTCGCGGCGCTCCCGCATTTCGCCGCGCCAAAACGTTCGCCATCCCTCCGTCAGGCCGCGCTGCCAGTCTCTCCCGGGGCGGCGGCTTTGCAGCAGAACGACTCGTTCGCGCGGCGCAATCCCTCGCCAGCACGACTCCCATATCAAGCCAAAGGCGCGGAATCGCGCGTCGTACTCCCGCGAGCGCGCCTCTCCGTCGGGATCAAGCCATCCGATCAAACCGACAACCAGTTTATCACACAGCGAAAGAGCCGCCCTTGTCCCAATCAGCAAACCCGCCCTTTTTGCGAGCGCGTCGCCCGGTATCTCGTCTTCCTCCCTCTCAAGCGACAGAATCGGCACAGGGCCGTGAATCGCGGCCTTAGCGAGAGGCAGCAGGGCGTCCAAGCCGGGGCGTTTCGCGGAGAGCAGCCTCCCGCGGCAGTGTGGGCAGAGCTCCGGAACCGGCCCGATGGCGCCGCAGGCGACGCAACGCACGCGTGCCTCACCGCGCGAGGGCGTCTCCCAGCGCATACCGCCGCCGCACTTCGCGCAGCGCACCGAGGAGCCGCACTCCTCGCAAAGCAGCTCGCCCGCGTAACCCTTGCGGTCGAGAATCCATACAGCCCACGCGCCTCGCCCAATCGCCGCGTCTGTCTCTCTCACGAGAGGCTCGCTCACCGCGAGCGAATCCCGGATTCCGCATATCTGCGGCGAGTATGCGTCGCGTATGTCCACGTACACGATCTTCCGCGCTTCTTTCGGCAACGTCTCTCCCGTCTCCGAGAAGCCGAGGAAGGCGCGCGAAGACGGCATGCGTCCGCCCAGCACCAGATCCGCCCTCTCGAGCTTCGCGCGTTTTGCCAGCAGGCTGCGGACATTGTGGACGGGATGGCGCAGGGTGCGCCAGATGTGGTTGCTCTCGTCCTCGACTATCACCCTCGCGAGGCCCGGAAGAGGTGCCATCGCCGACGACTGCGAGCCGATAAGAATCCGGGCGTACCCGCGCGAGAGGCGGCTCCACGCCCGCCACTCGGCCTTCGGGCCGCTGTGCGGATAGAGGACAACTTGTCCTTTGAGCTCGTCGGGAAAATCGGAGGATTGCGTCAGATAATCAAAAAAACTCTTCGCTGAGGCGCGAAGCGGAAAGGCAACCAGAGACGGCGCGCCGTCCGAGAGGATGCGTTTATAGCGCGCGAAGCGGTCTTCGTCAGCAGGCTCGTAGCAGAACGCGACGCGAGAGCCGGACGGCGCGGAAGCGGTTCCCGCCGCCGCGGGGTTATCGCCGGGGAAATTCTTGCCTGTGTCCGGGGCTTCTCCGCGCTCGAAACCGTTCGGCAGCAACGTCTTCATCGCCGTCCCCATCCCGCAGAGGTACGTGTCCGCGAACCATCGCAGGACGCCCATCGCTGCGTCCGTGAGCAGCGGACGTTCGTCGATCAATTCTATAATATCGCGCAGCTCGCCTTCGTAAGCGTCAGCGGCTTGAGAGCCGTTCGCGCAGACCAAGCCCACGCGCTTTGTCTTACCGACTGGAACCAAAACCCGCGCGCCGACCTCGCATCGGCGCGGCGTTCCGTAGGTCAGGAGCGTCCACCAGGGGCCGGGCACGGCGACGGATATCCGGGCGCTTCCGCTCACCCCATTATCAAGCTCGTGATGCGATCCCAAATCCGCTCGGCTACCTCCTGTTTGCTTCCGGTGATCGCGTCCGGGTTCTCCTGCCCGACAGTCGGGGCGTGATAAATCCGCACGCGGTTCGTGTCCACGGCAAAACCGGCGTCCGCGTCAGTCACGTCGTTTGCCACCACCAGATCAAGCCCTTTTCGCTCGATTTTGCGCCGCGCGTTTTCCTCGACGTTTTCGGTTTCGGCGGCAAAGCCGACCAGCAGCTGTCCCGATGGTTTGCGCAGCGACAGCTCGCGCGCTATGTCTGGATTCTGTGTCAGACGCAGGCAGAGATCGCCCGCGCCCTCCCTCTTGATTTTTTGTTCGGAGTAATCGCCCGCGCGGTAATCGCCCACAGCCGCGGCCTTTATCACGACAGACGCGCCGCCTTGTTCCTCCAGGCACGCCTCCAGCATTTGGAGGGCGGTCGTCACGCGCCGAACCCGCACGCCCGATGGCGGCCTCTCGTCAGACGGGCCGCTCACAAGGACGACGTCCGCTCCGCGGTAACGAGCTTCCCTCGCAAGCGCGTATCCCATCCTCCCCGAGCTGGGGTTGCTTATAAAACGCACGGGGTCGATATACTCATGCGTCGGGCCGGCTGTGATCAGCACTTTTTTCCCGATAAGGCCTTTCTCCGGGCAGAGCGCCGCCCAAGTCTCTTCCGCGATCGCCTCCGTCTCGGGCAGGCGTCCCTTGCCTTCATAACCGCAGGCGAGGTCTCCGGCGTCGGGATCGATCACGCGGTATCCGCGTTCCGCCGCGACTCGCGCGTTGCGCGACGTCGCCGCGTTCTCCCACATGTGGACGTTCATCGCGGGGAAGAGCAGCACCGGAGCGGTACACGCCAGCATCGCCGCGCCCAAAAGGGTACTCGAGTCCCCATGCGCCGCCATGCGCAGAACATTTGCCGTGCAGGGCGCGACCACGAAGACGTCCGCCCAGTCCGCGAGCGAAATATGCGGTATTTTCCAGCCGTTTTCATCGGAGAGAAGATCTTCGTTCGTCCACGCGCGGCGTTTCGAGAGCGTCGAAAGCGCGAGCGGAGAAACCAGCCTGCGCGCCGCGTCGGTCATGATGATCTCGACCTCGCAGCCCGCGGCAGTCCACGCTCGCACCAGCTCCGGAGTCTTATAAGCGGCTATGCCGCCGCTTATGCCAAGTAAAATCTTTTTTTCACGCGCCCACGACGGCGCGGGTATCTTCGGTTTCATCGCGTTGCCCTCCGCACGTTTCCGGCCCGCTCTCAGGTTCGCAAAGACCGCCGATGATCAGGTCGCCTGCCTGTACCTCTTCGAGCGCGTAGGTGATGAAGCGCTCGCTGCTCTCTCCGCCGAGCAGCCTCCCCTTCTGTTCGCTGAGCTGACGCGCCCTCGTCGAAACGATCATCGCCAGCGCGTATTTGTTTTCAATTCGCTTTGTCTTGTAAATCTGTTCGAGATCGGTATAGATCATTTTTATACTCCTCCGGTCTTATTCCGCGGACTCTTGCCGCACATAGCCGCCGACCAGCTCGATCAACTGCCGTGAGGCCACGTCCACGTCATCATTTACAATTATATGCTCATATTCTCTCGCGTACGACAGCTCTTCCGCGGCGTTTCGCAGACGAAGATCCAGTTGTTCGGGCGTCTCGGTTCCCCGTCCTTCCAGGCGGCTCTCAAGCTCGTCCAGTGAGGGCACGGTGATAAAGATGCGAATTGCGTCCGGCATCCGGGCTTTCACTTGGCGGCAGCCCTGGACGTCGATTTCGAGCAAAATATTTTCTCCGGCGTCGATGCGGGTTTTCACATCCCCAAGCCTCGTCCCGTAGAGATTGCCATGCACATTGGCCCATTCCAAAAAGGCGCTCTCTCCCACTTGCCGCAAAAATTGCTCCTCGCCGATGAAATAATAATCTCTGCCGTCCGTCTCACCGGGCCTCGGGCGGCGCGTCGTACAGGATACGGAAAAATGAAGATCCGGAACGGCGCTGAATAAGATCTTGCGCAATGTTCCCTTGCCAGCTCCCGCAGGGCCGGAGAGAACGAATAAATGTCCTTTTTTCATTGTTCGTCCGAGCTTTCCTTTTCCTCTTTTGCTTCCTGCGCCAGTTCTTCAAGGCGTCCGGAGATTGTCTCCGGTTGAATAGCCGATGTGATAACATGCTTGCTGTCCATAACGAGGATAGCGCGCGTTTTGCGGCCCTGTGTCGCGTCGACCAGCAGTCCGGCCTCGCGGGCTTCCTCCCGCAGGCGCTTGATTGGGGCGGACGATGGATTGATAATCGCTACCACCCGATCCGCCGCGACCATGTTCCCAAAGCCCACGTGTACCAACCTGTACCCCATGCGAAGATCACTCCAGGTTCTGAATCTGTTCCCGAATGCGTTCGAGAACCGTCTTTGCCTCCACCGCCAACCAGCGGATGTCCGCGTCCGCGATTTTCGAGTCGAGTGTGTTGACCTCTCTGTTCATCTCCTGCACGAGAAAATCCAGCTTACGGCCATTCGCCTCTTTCGCGCCGCCTACGCCGCGGAATTTGACGATGTGGCTCTTCAGCCGTTCCAGTTCCTCGGAGATATCCCAACGATCAGACAAAATCACCGCTTCCTGCGCGAAACGCGAGTCGTCGGCTGTGGCGGCTCCGATCGACTCCAGAACCTTGCGCACCCTCTCCTGCATCGAGACGAACGCCGCGTCCTTGGCGGGGCCCCACATCTTTGCGATCATTCCAGTCAGGCGCTCAAGCTCGTCTAAGTGCGCGCGGACCGCTTCCGCGAGGTGCGCGCCCTCTTGGGAACGCATCTCGTTCCAACTCTTCACGCCCGCGTCAAAAAGATCGCCCAGCGTCTCCTCCGCCTCGTCGCCGCGGGCGAAACGCTGACGCCCCCTCGCGTCCACAACTCCCGGCAGCGTCGCGAGCGACTCGAGTGAGATTTGCCTCTCTTGGCCGAGCGTTTTTCTCATCTCTTCAAGCTCGTTATAATAGCGGGTCAGAGTTTCCCTGTCTATCGAACCGGCCAGCGCGTCCACAGCCCAAAGTATCTCGACCCTCGCCTGAACCTTGCCCCTGCGGAACGCCTCGCGCAGCTTGCGGTGGAACCAGGGCTCCCATGACGACAGCTCCTTCGGCAGGCGGACGTATATCTCCTGATATCTGTGATTGACGCTTGAGATGTCGAGCGTCAGTGTGCCCCACTCCGTCTCTTTGCTCGTGCTCGAAAAACCCGTCATGCTGATATACATTCTCTATCACCCCATTTCAAGTAATTTCGCATAATTTTTTGTCGATAAGCTCAAGCAACTCGGATAAACCCTCGCGGCGAAGCGCGCTGATTCGGGCCACGTCATCGCCGCGCGAGGCGATACCCGCGGCGATGAAAACCGCCTCTTCGCGCACCCGGTCGATCTTATTGAGCACGACGATGCGCGGAATATCCTTCGCGCCGACCTGCGACAGCGTCTCTTCCACAACCTCCAGGTTCGCCAGAGGTTCGGGCGCGGACGCGTCGACGACGAGCAACAGAAGATCCGCGTTCGTCACCTCTTCGAGAGTCGCTCGGAAAGCCGCCACGAGCTCCGGCGGCAGCTTGCGGATAAAACCGACCGTGTCGGAGAGCATGAAGCTGCCTCCGCGCGGAAGCCGGATCTTCCTCGTGACCGTATCCAGCGTGGAGAAGAGCTTGTCGGCGGCAAGAATGTCCATATCCTTCGACAGCGACCGCAACAGAGTAGACTTGCCGCTGTTCGTATACCCGACCAGCGAGACTACTCGCGCGCCTTCGCGCGCCCGTCTTGCGCGGTATTCGCCGCGGCGCTTCCGCACACTTCGCAGGTTCTTCTCGATGAATATCACACGGCGCTCGAGCTTGCGCCTGTGCCGCTCGAACTCGGTCTCGCCCGGGCCCCGCGTGCCAATACCGCCGCCCAGCCGCGACATCTGCCGGCCGAGCCCTTTCAGCGAGGGTATTTCATAACGCAGTCTCGCCAGCTCAACCTGCAATTTTGCCTCCGAGGTGTTCGCGCGCCGCTCGAAGATCATCATGATCGTGAACGCGCGATCCCAGACTTCAAGCCCGGTGAGTTTCTTAAGATTGCTGCGCTGCGTGGGCGAAAGCGCGTCGTCGACTACCAGCAAATTAGCCCCCGTCGCGTTCGCGAATTCTTTGATCTCTACAGTCTTTCCCTTCCCCAGAAAGCTTGCCGGGTCGGGAGTTCTGCGCTTTTGCACCACACGCCCTGTCACCCGTATGTCGAGGTTCGAGAGAAGAAGCGCCAGCTCGTCGAGCGCGTCTCCCTCTTCGTCGCCGTCGCCGGGCGCGCCGATTGCGGCCACAATGGCCGCGAGTGGGCGTGAAGCCAGCTCTATCAAAGCTTATTGCTCCGCTAAGGAGCTGAGAACGACGTTTAAGCGCTCCGTGAGACTGTCTCTCTTTTCGCGGTCGGAGCGCAAGTCCGCGTCGGCGGACAGGGGCGACGCAAAGCTGACACTAAGCTTCGCCGGGCGCGGAAATGACGAGCCGGGCGGACAAACGTTGTGCGAGCCCTTGATATAAACAGGCAGAATCGGAACGCCCGACTTGACGGACAGGAAAGCCGCGCCTCCCTCAAGCGGCTGCAGTTTCCCGTCCTTGCTGCGCGAACCCTCCGGAAAAAGCAGGATGCTCTCTCCCAACCGCAGCTGCTCGAGCAGCAGCTTGAGCACGGCACCCGCGCTCTGCGCGTCCTCCCTCTTGACGGGAATAGCGCCCAGCGATGCGATCAAAAAGCCAAGCAGGGGGTTTTTGAAAAGGGATTCTTTCGCGAGATACCGAAGCCTGCGCGGAAACACGCCGCCGATTAAAGGAGGGTCGATGTTGCTCGCGTGGTTCGACGCGACGATCACGGGATGGTCCGGGATATTCTCAGATCCCGCGACCTCCAGCCGATTGTAAAGGCCGAACGTGATGCGAAAACTGTTTTTTACGAGAAAATAAAATATCGGATGAGAAGACATCAGATCACACGCGCCGCCAGCTCGAGCACTCTCTCGACGACCTGTTCGAAAGCGAGGTCCGTCGTGTCCAGCAGAACCGCGTCGCTTGCCAGTCTCAAAGGGGCAGCCGCGCGGTTCGAATCGATCTCGTCGCGTCGGTTCACCTGGTTTAAGACCTCGGACAGCTCGGCGTTCTCGCCCCGCGCTATCCGTTCCAGGCAACGCCGCCCGGCGCGCGCCTCCGGCGACGCGGTGAGGAAAATCTTCAGATCCGCGCCGGGAAAAACCACTGTCCCCATGTCTCGTCCCTCAGCCACCAAGCCGTTCACCGCCTGATCGCGCTGAATTTGCAGCAGCGACTCGCGGACGGGCGGCAGGGCGGAATACGGAGACACCTCGCGGTCGATCTCGGGCGTACGTATCTCCGCCGTCACCTCGATGTCTCCCACGAAAACCCGCGCGCCCTCGAAGCGAATGGTGAACCTGCCCAGCTCCTCGCGCAACGCCGACGTGTCCTCCGGCGGGATGGACAAGCTCAGCAATTTCCACGTGATCGCGCGGTAGATCGCGCCCGTATCCAGAAAAGGCAGCCCCAGTCTGCGGGCGGCTTCTCTTGCCACTGTGCTTTTGCCGGCACCTGCCGGACCGTCGATGACAATAACCAAAGGCCTCATTCGTGGCGTTCTCTCAACTCCTCCTCCAGACCGGAGAGGATGTCCACTAACTCCGACATAACTTGTTCGACTTCGAGTTCTATACCGAGACGTTCCAGGCTTTCGGTGGAGAGGTTATACTGCAGGCCGTCTCCGCCGAGCCCGGCACCAAGCATGATACACATCGCGTTCGCCGCGTGAACCACGTCGATGCAGGGGAGAAATTCGCCCTTTTCCGCGGACAGCTCCCACGGCATGTGGTGATGGCTCGCCGCGAGCGCGTAAGACTCAGGGAGGTTCCACTGCTCGAGAACCAGCCCGCCGACCTGCGCATGATCGAAGCCCAGCACGCTCCTCTCCGCCTCGCAGAAGGTCAGCTTATCCTCCTCCACCATACGCAGGATAACCCCATAACCGAAACGGACGTAATCATTGAGCACGGTCTTGCCAAGGTCGTGCATCATTCCGCCGATGTAAGCCTCCTCCGGGTCAGCGTGCCCTGTTCTCTCGGCAATGTGCCTGGATGTGACGGCCACGCTTTGAGAGTGCCGCCAGAGCGCCCCGCGGTCGAGCGCGTATCCCGAAAAAGAGCCGTCCATAAACTTGTACACGGTGGCGGCGAGCACGATGCTCTTGACCGTCTTGAAGCCAAGATATGAAACAGCCTCCGATACGCCGGTGATCTTTCTCGGCAAACCGTAATATGCCGAATTGGCGAGCCGCAGCACGCGCACCAAAAGCCCTTCGTCGAGGGAGAGTTTGTGGCCTACGTCCGCCGCGCTGCTCTTCGGGTCGTCCAGCTTGTTCAGCGTTTCAACGACAAGCTGCGGCAATGAAGGAATATCTTTGACGCGTTTTAAAACACGCCGCTGAATCAGATCACGAGTTCTGTTGTCCAGCCCCTGCATAAGCATCCCTCCGAAGGTAATTACGCGTCACGATACGTACAGAATATCATACTTCGCCGCCGGACATGAGCATTTCGCTCATCTCCCCGCGGCTGAATTCGTTAAAAGCGCCGAGCGGCAAACGGCGGAGAACCATTTTTCCAATCCCCACACGCCGCAGACGCACTACACGGTTATCCAAAGCCTCCGCCATAAGGCGAATTTCACGCTTGACCCCCTCGCCGAGAACCACCTTGAAACACCGCCCTTCGGCATATTCATCGGCGCGCGCGACTGAGATCGGCTTTACAAACCTTTCGTTAATAATAACACCTCTTTGCCATTCCTTCATCCTTTTTTCATCAATAGAATAGCGTAAATAAACGAGATAAGTGCGCTTTACGCCCTTCGACGGATGAATCAACTCCTGCGCGAATTGCCCGTCGTTTGTGAGGATTATCAGCCCCTCGCTCTCTTTGTCCAGCCTGCCGACCGGAAATGGACGCAATGATCGGTAAAATTCCGGCAGAAGGTCCAGCACGGTATCTTCTCTGTCGTCGCCGGATGCGGATAGAACGCCGCGCGGTTTGTTCATCACGATATAGACAGGACGCGCCGGAGCGACCGCCTCGCCGTCTACGCACACCACGGACGGCGAGGTGAGCACGCGCCCGAGAGCGGTCTCTTGCTTGCCGTCGACATAGACGCGCCCTGAGGAGATCAACTCGTCCGCTTTGCGCCGCGCGCACACGCCGCATGAGGCGAGATAGCGGTTTAAGCGAATCGGGTATGTCACCACGTGGCAGGCGCTGCTTGGGCGGTCATTCATCTTCGCCGCTCCAATCCGAGTCCGCGCCGGGGGCCGCCGCATACGTCTCCTGAAGCTCTTCCAGAGTGGGGAGCGCGGAGATGGCGTCCAGGCCGAAGAGCTCTAAAAACCGGTCGGTCGTGCGGAACAACAACGGGTTGCCCATGCTCTTCCTTCTGCCCGCGACGCGCACCAAGCCGTGTTTGAGCAGCGTGTCGATCACGCGGTCGCAGCGCACGGTGCGAATCTCCTCCACCTCCGAGCGGGTCACGGGCTGGTTGTACGCGACTACTGCCAGCGTCTCAAGCGCCGCCTTGCTCAGGCGGACGCGCTGCGCCGCGGACGTGCTTTGGAAGTCCGCCACAACCCCCTCCATGTCGGGCGCTGTCGCAAGCTGCCACCCCCCGGCCAAACGCAGCAGGATAATTCCGCGCCCCGCGGCGTATGCCGCGCGAAGGCGGCTCAGGCCGTCGCGGGCGGCTCCGGGCGAAATCCCCAGCGCGCCCGCCAGTTCGTCTTCAGTCAGCGGCTGAGTCGCCACGAAGAGCAGCGCCTCGAGTTGCCGCATCAAGAGATCATAGCTTGCGCTCTCAGGCCGCGGCAATTTCGACGTCGCCCCACGCCTCGCCCTGAACGAGGTTCAACATTCCCAAACGGGAGAGCTCAAGCAGAGCCAGCAGCGTCACGATCAAGCTGCGCGGCGGAAAATGCTCCAGTAGCCTCCGCAGCGTCTGCCGCCCTTCCTCGCGCAAGAAGCCGCGCACCTCGTCCATGCGCTTTTCTACCAGCACCTCCTCGGGTACGGCGTCCGGGATATCCCGCAAAAAACCCTCTTCCGTGCCTGATACGCGCTGTCTGGTTCGTTCTTCAATCAAATCCCACCAGAGCGTGGCGAGGCTGTATAGGTCGCCAAGGTCATACCATGGGGGGCCTCCCTCATCGGAGATGCGCGTGAAACAGCGTTCGCGCTCTTCTTTGAACGACGCCAGACGCCCCGCGGCCGCGCGGTACGGCTTGAAGCGCTCAAGCATCGCGGCCAGCGTCTCTTCATCCACACCGTCGTCAGCCGGCAGGTCGTGCCCGTCGTCCGCGAGCTCTTCGGATTCTTGGTCGTCGCCCGCAATACGCGGCAGCAGGGCGCGCACCTTCCTGAGCAGAAGGCGGCTCGCCAGCGAAAAGAACTCGGCCAACTCGGCCAGAGTTGCCTTCTTAGCGGCAACCATGTACGCGACATACTGGGTCAGCACGTCGGCAAGCTTAACCTTCGACGCGTCCATCGCACGGCTTTCCACGAGATGGCAGAGCAGATCAAGAGGCCCGGAGAAATCTCCGAGCGTCACTTGAAAGACGCCGTTCGACTCAGCGGAGGAAGCTGAGGGCTCCATATACCTCGTCCATGGTCGCGCCGGCTACTTCGCGCGCCCTGTCCGCGCCGGCGCGCAGGATATCCGCGAGGTCGTCCGCGCTGTTCTCGAAGCGCCGCCGACGCTCCTGAATCGGCTCCATTTGCGCAACCACGTGCGCGATCAGCATCTTCTTGCAGTCGATGCAGCCGATGCCCGCGGTGCGGCAGCCTTGGGCTATCTCATCCATTTGCGCGGCGTCGCCGTTGAAGAACTTATGCAGATCCCATACGGGGCATTTATCCGGGTCTCCGGGGTCCGTGCGGCGTTCGCGAGCGGGATCGGTCATCATCGTGCGGATTCTCTTGTCAAGCGCCGGAATCTCGTCGGCTATATCCAGCGAGTTTCCGTAGGATTTGCTCATCTTGCGCCCGTCCGTGCCGGGGATTTTCGGCGTCGGCGTCAGAATAGTCTGCGGCTCTGGGAAGATTTCGCCATAGAAGTTATTAAAACGCCTCGCGATCTCCCTCGACAGCTCGAGATGCGCCGACTGGTCCTCTCCCACCGGCACTTTCCTCGCCTTGTATACCAGGATGTCCGCCGCCTGCAACACGGGGTAACCCAAAAACGCGTAGGTCGAAAGGTCTTTGTTCTGCAGGTTGCGAATCTGATCTTTATACGTGGGGTTGCGTTCCAGCCAGCCGAGAGGCGTGATCATCGAAAGCGCCATGTGCAGCTCGACGTGCTGCGTCACATGCGATTGCACGAAGATCACGCTTTTTTCGGGATCAAGCCCCACGGCAAGCCAATCAAGCAGGATCTCGCGCGTGTTGGCCGCGAGCAAGCCGGGTGAGGCGTAGTCGCTCATGAGCGCGTGCCAGTCGACAATCGAGTAGAAGCACTCGTGATCCTCCTGAAGCTTCACCCAGTTGGTCAGCGCTCCCGCCATATGCCCGAGGTGCAGCCTGCCGGTCGGTCTCATACCGCTGAAAACTCTCTCCATGTCAATCGTCCCTTCCGAAAATATATGCTGCAAACCGTGATTATAATTCAGATCACCAGCGGCGTCCAGTTATTGCCCGCAAGCAGGCTAACGTTTTCCGACGGGAAGCCCGTGACCTCCCGAATCAGCCCGCAGAGGTTCGGCAGCGAGGAGCGCTCCATCTCGCCGTGATTTACCACGATCAAGTGCGTCTTCGTAAGCTGCGCGTGCAGCAGATAGTGATAGCTTACGTCAGCGGTGATATAGACGTCCGCCCCGCGGTCGATGGCCCCTTGCAGCAAATCGCCCCCCGCGCCTCCGCAGAGCGCGACGCGCGAGAGCGGCGTCTCGTCGTCGCCGTAGACGAGCAGCGACGACAGGTTCCATGCCTCTTTCGCCGCCCGCGCCAAAGCGATAAGCGTGGAAGGCTCGGGCAAATCGCCGATCGCCCCCAGGCCCCACGCGCCGTCATGCGGGGGCATGATCGGCCCGGCGCCGCGAAGTCCGATCTGGCGCGAGAGTATCACGTTAACCCCTTCCGGCGACGAGTCCCAGTTTGTATGGGAAGAATAGACGGCGAGGCCGCCTTTGATCGCCTCGGAGAGCATCCGCGACAGCGGCGAACGCTCAACTATGCGGTTGATCGGGCGAAAGATGGCCGGGTGGTGCGTTACGAGCATCTCGCAACCCCTCGCCAGCGCGTCGCGCACGGTTCCTTCCGTCGCGTCGAGCGCCACCGCGATCTTCGTGACAGGCTTCTCCCTGTCGCCAATGATGAGCCCGACGTTGTCCCAGTCCTCGCTCCACGCGCAGGGCAGCCTCTCTTCTATCTTGCGCGTAACATCACCAACGTTCACAACGCACCCCTCCTTTATTCCGGATAACCGTGTATTTTTAACTGCTCTTGCTCGTAAAACTTCGAGAATTTCTGAAAACGCATGTACGCATAATTTACCGAATGAATATACCCCCAGTAGCCGTATAAAAAATACCGGTCGATCACGAAGGCTTTCAGAAAGCTCAGCGACATCGTGCCGACCATGCGCATGGGCGAGTAGCGCTTGCCTTCGATAACCGCGCGTTCAACCTGCCGGTCGGTCGCCAGGTTGCGCTTCGCGATCATGCGGTTGATCGAAATATAAGAATAGTGATAAAGAAAACCGCGCAGCATCTCGGCGGCGGCGTCAGCCTTCACGCGCACCACGTCGTCAAACCCGATTTTGCCGCTCATGGTGAAGGCGTCGCGGTTGTACAGGCGTATCAGCTTGTTGCATTTGACCAGGGGATTTGGCTTGCTCAAGCCGGGATATATCTCCCCGCGGCGGAATATATATCCGTCCCGGCAGCCATGCTCGCGAAGGGCGCGGATCGAGGCCGCGAGCTCCGGAGAAATCACCTCGTCCGCGTCCAGGCGCAACACCCATCTGTGCGCGCACTGCTCTTCCGCGAACTTCACCTGATGTCCGACCGACTCCCACTCGTGAAAGACAAACCTCGCCCCGTAAGCACGCGCAATCTCCTCTGTGCGGTCCGTGCTGCCGGAGTCGACGATCACGATTTCGTCGACAAGCCCTCGGACAGAATCAAGCACCATCGGCAAACGTTTCTCCTCATTCATCGCAACAATATACAGGGATAATTTTTGTATATACACGATCAGCGCATCCTTTCAAAATACCGAACTGTTAAAATGACCAACATGGTGTATTATACCCGAATGAAGATCGCGCACATTCTCCCCCAATTGGACGAAGGCGGCGTTGAGGGTCATGTTGTGACGCTCGCGAACAGCCTCGCCGAACGCGGGCACGAGATCACGGTCGTATCCGCGGGCGGACGCCTCGTTCCCAAGCTCAGCCCCGGCATACGGCACGTCGTCATGCCCGTGCACAAAAAAAGTTTCCCGACGGCGGCCGCCTGTGCCCTTCGCCTGGCGTCCCTCGCGCGGCGCGAGAAAATCGACCTCCTGCACGTCCACTCGCGCGTCCCGGCGTGGATTGCGTACATGGCTCGCGCTCTCTGCGGGGTTCCGTTTGTTGTAACCGCCCACGCGCGATACGCGCGCAACGCGTGGCTGTTCCCCATCTCACGCGCGGACGGCGTCATCTGCGTCAGCCGCGCCGTCTGCGACCACCTCGAGGGCCGCCTGCCCGAGGAAAGCCGCGTGCGCGTGATCTACAGCGCCAAACCGCAAAACAAACGCCCGCCGCAAAACAAACGCCCGCGCGGCAGAGAGCGCCTGCTCTATCTCGGGCGGCTGGCAAAAAAGAAGGGGCTTTCGGTGTTGCTGGAAGCTCTGGCGAAAACCAAAGACACACCGTGGACTCTCGACGTTGTCGGCGACGGGCCGATCTTAGACGAGCTGGCGTCCCGCGCGAGAGAACTCGGCATCGAGGATCGCGTCTTCTTTCGGGGACACAGCGACGATCCCGGAGAGTGGTTCGCACGCGGCGACGTGTTTTTATTTCCTTCGCTGGGCGAAGGGATGAGCCTTTCGCTGGCGGAGGCGTTCGAATCAGGCATTCCGGTTATCGCGTCGGATCTGCCCGCCGTGCGCGAGCTGCTCGGCATCCGCGGCGACGCGGAACCCGCCGCCCTGCCGCCGGGCCTCCTGCCGCCCGGAGACGCGGAAGCGTGGGCCGCGGCGCTCGCGCGTTATTTTGATGGGTCTCTCGTCCCGAGGCTCGAACCATACCTGACGCTGCCCACGCCGGAGGAAATGGCTCGCCTAACCGAAGACTATTACAGGCAGATATTGGGTGCATTCCGTTAGCGTCCCCGAATGTTATCAGCAATTTTACGGAGAACCGCTTGGCTTGCATCTGCTAACTTTAGCTGTGACCGCGCTTCGCGGTAAAAAATCCCATCATGAGGAGTATGATGCAGTTTGAAATTGACGATCAACAGGAAACAGTTCAGAGCCCTCCTATGCGTTTGCGTAACCGCGATAGCGCTCAGCCTCGCCGGTGTCGGCGTCGCGGCGGCGGCGGCCCCGGTTGCTGACGGAACCGAAACATACCAGTCGTTCACCGTCACGCCCGAGTGGTTAAAAGCGAACCTCGACAAAGTCGTCATCATCGACGCGCGCGCCTCCTCCCTTTACAAGGGCCAGCAGGGGCATCTCCCGGGAGCTGTCAACGCCGAGTGGACGTATTTCGCGAACATGGCCGGAAAAGCGGGCGACCCGAAGTGGGGCACGGTGGTTGACGCCGCGTCCATGGCAAAACGCATCGGCGCGCTCGGCATCAACGGCCAAAAGGAAGTCATCGTTTACGGAGACGGCGGCGACTGGGGCAACTCCGCCTGGGTAGTGTGGATTTTGCGCATGACCGGCTTCAAGAACGCAAGGATCTTAGACGGCGGATTCACCGCATGGCGCTCCTCGGGCGGCAAGACTTCCAACGTGACGCACACTGCCAAGGCGGTTGCCTATCCGCACGCGAAGTACGACCTGTCGTATGTGACCACCACGGAGTGGCTCGCCGAAAACCTGCGGAGCCCCGACATCAGGATCGTGGACGTGCGCTCCGAGAAAGAGTACACGGGCGAGATCAGGCCATTCGGCGAGAGACGCCCGGGACACATCCCCGGCGCGACCAACTTCTCGATGGAAAAAGTCTTCACCCGCGAGTTCAAGATCCTTCCCGAGCAGGAGCTGCAAGCCGTGATCGCGGAAGCGGGCTTCGAGGATAAGAACCAGACGATCATCATGTACGACACGGCGGGCGTCCGTTCATCCTTCATGACGATGGTCTTCCGCCTCGCGGGCTTCAAAAACGCCCGCAATTACGACGCCTCCTACCACGCGTGGTGCGCCAACGCCGACCTGGAGATCACCCAAGGCCCCACTCCCTAGCCGCCGCGCACAAACAAACCAAACCCGCCCGGGCTCTCCGAACGTGTTTCCAAGACGGAGAGCCCGGGCGGGTTTTTCGCGTTTCCACCCGCCCAACCGCCAAACAAACCGAACTTTCGAACCTCAACCGAGAGAAAATCTTTTTCTGCAATCACAAAAGCGCGATTTTAAATAATTTTGAATATTATCTTACGATAACACGGGGATAATATGCATTTGTAAATTCTATCATGATGCGCTAATGATAAATACGTTAAAATATGCCAAATCACATATTTGACATATATAAATTTTTTTTAGATAATAATGGAGTAAAAACTATATTATATAAAAAATTGCATTTGCCAGCATTTCCAAATCTGCTTCTCATGTGAAGATGTGATTCGTGTCTGAGGAGGGGGTGTTTGCACAGGCTGAAGTGGTCTTCGTCGTCCGTGGTTCCAAAACGCACGAACACCGTATTTCGGCGGAAGGAGTTGATGTCATGCTTCGCTCTCTGAACAAACTCGGTTTGAGCTTCAGAAATGTTTTGCGGGGTTTCCTCTGCCTTTGTATCACGACGATCGCTTTTTTGATGGTTCTACAGGTCTTTCTCCGCTACGTGCTGCGGATGCCGATGCATTATGTTGATGAAATCCTGACGCTTTTGGCTGTTTGGCTCTATCTGTTGGGGGCTGTGAGCGCTTCTGCGGATGAGTCTCACATCAACGCCCGCATTCTCGAGGCCTTCTCGAAAAAAGCTCGCTATATCGCGGTCGTTCGCTTGATCTCTGCTGCGGTTTCTACCGTCGTAATCACCTGGTTGACCTACTGGGCGTACTTTTATTTCGAGTACACGGTCAGCAAATGGCGTCTCAGTTTAATTCTTAAATACCCGATGCCTCTGATGGAGGCCCCAATGTTCTTCTGTTTCATGATCATGATTGTCTGCGCAATCAAAGAATTTTATAAATATCTCAAAATCTTCCGGGATACCGACGCGAACGGAGTTGATTTGTAGCATGGACGTCGCGATCATCGCAATGATATTCCTCACCTTATACCTTTCCATTGGCGGCCCGCTTCCGTACTGCTTCGGCCTGGCGTTGATGGTCATGCACTTCGGCGCGGGTGTCAGCATGAACGGTATGTTGATGTACGGTTTGCAGCAAATCCAGAGCCCGGTACTCCTCTCCATTCCCCTTTTTGTCTTTGCCGGCAATCTCATGGGGCACAGCGGCATAGCCAAAAGCCTGCTCGACTTCGTCAATATCTTCGTGGGCAGGATTAAGGGAGGGCTCGGCGTAGTTTCGGTTGTCACCTGCGCAATCATTGGAGCTATCTCGGGCAGCTCGCTTACAGGTGTCGCCGCAATTGCTCCAATCATGGTGCCGCGCATGGCACAGGAGGGATATCCGAGGGGATTTGCCACAGCGCTCGTGACATTTTCATCCGTGCTCGGGCTGCTGATTCCACCCAGTATTTCGATGATAACGTATGGCTGGGTCACCGAGACGTCTATCCTTGCCTGTTTTTTGGCTACACTCGTTCCGGGATTGATGGTAGCCTTCCTCTTTTCTGTCATCAACCTTTATCTCGCGAGAAATTTCAACATGGAGCTTGGGGAGAAGCTGACGACCGGAGAGAAGCTGACACGCGCGCGGCGCAGTTTTTTCAGCGCACTGCCCGCGCTTATGATGCCTGTCATCATCCTTGGCGGCATCTACGGCGGCGTGATGACGGCAACGGAAGCCGCGGCGACCGCTGTGGTGTATTCAATACCAATCGGTTTTTTCGTCTACAAGGGGTTGACGAAGAAAAACTTTCTGGTTTCGGGCTGCGAGAGCACAACCACCGTCGGTTCCATCATGCTGATGATCATGCTCTGCCTGTCGCTCGGTCAGACCTTTGTGATGCTGGAGATCCCGGAAACCATTTCGAATTCGATATTGAGCATATCAAACAACAAAATCCTTATTCTTATTTTCATCAATTTTATCTTCATCATCATGGGAATGCTGGTATCGGACATGGTCAGCCTGCTGTTGGTTGTACCGCTTATTTTTCCTCTCATTCACACAATCGGTGTACATCCGGTTCACTTCGGCGCGATCGTCGGCGTAAATCTCGCCATGGGCGTTGTGACTCCGCCCTACGCGTCGGTTCTGTATCTGGGAATCCGGCTGGGAAAGACTACGTTCGAGGATACGATTAAACCGCTGATGATCCTGCTCATGTTCGGCTATCTGCCGGTGTTAATTCTGACCACGTACGTTCCGGCATTGTCCTTGTATCTGCCGGGGCTTCTCAAGCTGCTTTGAGCGAATAAGCAGTAAGTCTGTATGTCTATATCATTTAATTACATGGGAGGTTGTTATCGTGAACAAATCAATCGCTTCGCTGCCCGTCTCTTTGTGCCTTCTTGTACTCTTAACGCTCTGCCTTTTATCCGCGAGTCCCGCGGAGGCTTCAGTGAGCTGGCGTCTCGGACACGGACGTCCCGTCGATTCCCTCCTCGACAAGGATATGAAAGAATTTGCGGCGGATGTTGAGAAGCTGACGGAGGGCCGGGTTAAGATCAAAGTTTATCCCGCCGGCCAACTCGGCACGAACGAACAGATGATGGAACGGGTATCCATGGGTTCCATCGAGATGGTTACAGGATATCCAAACCCGCTTCTGGAACCGAAATTGGACGTCTACTGTCTGCCGGGGTTAGCGAAAAACTATGCTGACCTGAGAAAACTATTTATCACCGGCTCTCCATATATGAATCTTCTTGCCGATGGCTTCGGCAGCATTGACACGCACGTGCTTGGTTCGTACATGACAGCGGCGTTGGTTGGCATGTCCTTCAAGGCGGACCCCAAGAACCCGCTCGACTTCGATTCGAAACACACCGAAAAGATACGCGTTCCGAGTATCAATTCCTTCCGCTATACGGCGGAGACCATCGGTTATCTGACTACACCGCTCCCCTGGGCTGACGTCTTCACGGCATTACAGACCGGCGTAATTGACGGCAACTACGGCTCCGCCGCGGAACCGACCTATACACAGCTTCGCGACGTCATCAAAGCATACCTGGCGCTCAACGTCCAGGCAGACATGTTCTTCATTCTTGTTAACCGGGATTTATTCGCAAAATTGCCCGAAAAAGACCGTGGGATCATTTCAAGGATCGCGAGTGACCTTGAGAAAGCGCGGTTTGTAAAGGCGGAAAAGGAACAAGAGACGTGGGAAAAAAGACTGACTGACGCGGGCATCAAAGTTTACCGCCCAAAGCCGGAACAGAGCGAGCAATTGCAGAAGAAAATTCAAGACGAAATCTGGCCGAAGATCGGCCAGCAATATGACAAAGCCTATTTTGAACACGTCATGCGGGCGTGGATGGACTCCATGAACTAGAAGCAAAACATAACGAGACAGATAAGAGGGAGGTTTAAACATGACAATGCGAGACAGCAAGATTGAATACATCGAATCAAGAGACGTCTTTCTCTCAGGAGGAGGGCTGGGCGTCATTTTAGTTGACGAAAAATACCCCTCTTTTCCGGGAGACGTCAGAAACCCAAGCGCACATCCGTACCCAATCCAATATGAGATTGCCGGGGACCTGACAATTCAAAAGCTGGTGAGAGAAACAAACCAAGATGCGTACTTGCCGAATGTTATCGCAGCGGCAAAACGATTAGAAGAGATGGGATGCCGCGCTATTTTCGGAGAATGCGGTTACTTCGCCTACTATCAAAAAGAAGTTGCGGCGGCAGTGAATGTTCCGGTTTTCCTGTCGAGCCTTCTGCAAATCCCCTGGGCGCAGTCGGTGATCGGGCCGGATAAAGTCGTCGGTATTCTTTGCGCCTCCAAGATATTCATGCAAGAAAAGCATTTGAAAAGCGTCGGAGTAATACCCGGCAGCAATTACGTCGTTTTCGGCGCGCGCGACGACGGACACTGTCCTGAACTTGGTCTTCTCTGGGACGAGCGCAACCGAACCGGTGTTCCGAGATGCAGCTTCGAACAGGCTGAAAAAGAATTCATGGCGCGCGCGCTCGAGTTCTATTACGCGCATCCCAATATGGGCGCTATGATTTTTGAGTGTACCGGCTTCCCCCCCTTCGCTCGTGACGTGCAGCGTATCATCAATATTCCGATCTACAGCTGGAGCACGATGATGGACTACGCCTATTCCGTTTGCGCGCACCGCGATTTTTACGGCAACGTGTAGATTGGAGGAAAAAATGATGAAGACAATAGCGGTGTTGGGTGCGGGTAATTCCGGCAAGGCTCTGGCCGGCGACGCGGCGCTTGCCGGACACGAGGTTCGGCTGTGGGAGGACGAGGCCTTTGCCGGAAACATCAAGACGCTGAAAGAAACAAAGAAGATCCGGGTAAACGGATCCCAGACCAATATCAAACAGTTCAAGAGAGATGGCGTCGGAAATCTCTCCGCAGTCACAACGGATATGGCGGAGGCTGTCCGCGGCGCGGATATCATCGCGATATCCGTCGTGTCTCACGCCTTCGATAAGCTCATAGAACGCCTTGTGCCTTGTTTGGAGGACGGGCAGGTCGTCGCCTTCTTTCCGGACAACTACGGTTCTTTCCTGTTGCGTAAGCACATGCGTGAGGTGGGGTGCGATAAAAAGATTATCGCAGGCGGCTGGTCAAGCCTGCCATACGGTGCCCGCGTGACGAGCATTGACGGTGTTAACGAGGTGTTTTTTGTCTACCGCGCAGTCAATTTACGCGGCGACACGCTGCCAAGCACCGATCGGGAGACCTTCTTTGAGGCCATGCGCAGTTTCGCCTGCATGGATCCCGTTGATTTTATCGCCGGTGACACGATGCTGGATGTGAACTTCTGCAACGTCAATCCCATACTCCACGTCCCCGCCGTCCTATTGAATGCTGGCGCGATTGATAACTGGGGGATCATTGATCCGGTCGGCGACAAGAGCGAATACTACAGCATCTATCGCCACGCTTTCTCCCCGAGTGTCTCAAAAGTCCAATACGGCATATATCTGGAAGAATGCGAAATTGCGAGGAAGCTGGGCGTTGGCATTCAGCACTATGACAAGGAGGTGTTTTTCTCGCGCCTGGGTATACTGGGCCCCGAGTTCATGGGCGAGGGGTTCGTTACGCCGCTTGAAGAGAACATGCCTGATTGGTACAGAATGCAATACTACCCCGGAGCTCGCTTCACAGTTGATAATCGTTACGTGACGGAGGATATACCGGTCGGCACAAAAATCTTTTACGAGCTGGGCAAGCGATGCGGGATTCGGACGCCTCTGATTGAAAGCATGATTACCATCGGAAGCGCTGTGAACGAAATCGATTATTTCCGGATCGGTTGGGATCTTTCTAAATTAGGAATTGACAAAATGAGCAACGGAGAATTGCTGGATTACGTGCGAACCGGTGCTGTACCCATATCACTTTGAAGCCGCCTGCCGCAAAACGCACAGATTTCGCGGCGCTCTGGACAATTGAATCCATAATACTTACTATATCTCTGTAACCCGCGCGGTTGCCGCCCCCATCCCGGGGACGGCAACCATATAAATTAAAGATGGGGTGACAGCGATGGCAAACGGCGAGAAGGGCAGAGGTACCGATAAAGATTTTCTGGAGTTGTTGCATGATTACTCAGCGAATATGACCAAAAAACAGCTGGTTCTGGCCGACTATATCGCCGGTAATTATAAGCAGGCAGCCTTCATGAACACGAAGGAGCTTTCAAAAGCCTCTAACGTCAGTGAGTCCACACTGCTTCGGCTTGTTGATACGATGAATTTCTCCCGGTTCGCTGACTTTCAATCCGCGTTGCAGGAGCTTGTCCGCTCTCGAATATCCAGTCTCGAAATGTTCAACAGTCCAAATGCAGACAAGCAAAATATCCTTTCCCATGTTATTTCGCTGGAAAACGCCATCATGATGGAGATGGCCAGCAATATGAACTTTGACAACTTTGACTATATCGTGAGTCAGATGGACGTCACGAGAAAAATTTATGTCCTCGGCCTTGGCGTTGATGAGATTTACGCTCGTTACATGGTGCGGTTTCTCTGTATGCTCCGAAACGACGTAATCCTTATCGCGCCGGAGTCGGAGTCGAATGTTTTCAGCCTGATCGTCGATGAGGACGCGGCGTCCTCTCTCGTTTTAGTCTATCACTTTCCGCGCTATCACAGACGCACCTACGAGCTCTGCAAGCTTTTCTCTGAGAAATCAATTCGCATGATAGGGATAATCGACAGTGTCATCGCGCCGATCATCCCTTTTCTCGAGTCAAACTTGCTGGTACCGACTCGTTATCTCACACTGATTGACCCAACGGCGGCTGTAATGACGCTTACCCATGCGCTGCTTACTGCGCTGATAAAGCGAAATCCCGAGGTTTACAAAAAACGCATGGAAGAATTTAACACCTTCTCAAGGATGATCAACCGCACAATCCGCCAAGACCTCCATTTACCTTTCAACCTCGACTCGATCGGATAAGCGAATGGCATTATCCCAACGGACTCGATAAATTTTCTTTTTATAAACGCCATTGCGTATTTTGACGAGCCTGCATAGGTTTCTCTCCGTCGGTTCGGGACTTTGCCATCCGGCTTCCTTCAGATTCCACCTCGCGATGGACACCCTTGCCTTCGGCTAACGGTTCCTACTGCCAAGCCCGTAGTGGACTTTCACCACCT
>Ga0153940_1000088_pt1 | contig 60790 bp, 60 predicted proteins | sample TSNJ024MetaG_FD_104736 | JGI IMG/M metagenome (GOLD analysis project Ga0153940, IMG submission 104736) | Attine ant fungus gardens microbial communities from New Jersey, USA - TSNJ024 MetaG | ecosystem: Host-associated > Fungi > Mycelium > Unclassified | place: USA: New Jersey, Brendan T. Byrne... | reverse complement strand
TTCCGCATTTACCGAATTTAATAGTGCGCCCAATGCTATAATAAATGTTATTGCAATTAATGTCGAAATTTTTCTCATTTTTACCTCTTTTTGTTTTTATAGTTACCTTAATTTAATAATAATGGATTAGAGCAACTCTCAGTCAAGTGAAAAAACATTTCCGCCTTTTCTTCCGACTTAATTTTAAGGCTTTCAAAATTGATGAAATGTCCCATTTGTGCTCATCGGCAAAAGCTAGATATAATAGTCAATTAAGACATATTAAAAATTTTAAACGGAAATTTAATGCTGTTTTGAGTAAGCAAAAGAGATAATGGGACTTGCTGAAAATATTTTAAAACAAACAGACGGCAGAGAGAGGGACGTAGCGACAGCCCAATTATTGAAATATCAATCTGAATTAGTCCCCGTAAATGGCTGGCAAAAAGCTAAAACGCTTCGCAATTTGTCTTTACTGTTAAACCCAAAAACTATTGGGAGAAATATTGTCGGCAACGGATTATTTAACACTTTTGATACTGGCTCAAAATATTTAGCTGCCGGAATTGATAACGTAGCAAGCAAATTTACTGGCAATAGGACAAGGGTAAATCCACAATAAAAACCAGTTTTCAGGGTGCTATAAAGGGTACAGAAGAGGCTTTCGAGGACGCAATATTGGGGATTGACACTCGTACAGGAATTGGCGGGCGTTTTGACTTGCCAGCACGAAAAAGCTTTAAGGATCCTGTTTTGGGTAATCTTGAAACTGCTCTTGATATTGGTTTAAGAGTGCCAGATAGAACATTTTATCACGGTGCCCTTGAGGAGAGTGTAGCAAACCAATTAAAAGCCCAAGGACTGAAAGAAGCAACGCCGGAAATACTGGAAATGGCAAGAAAAGAAGCCTTAGAGGCTGTTTTTCAAAATGATAGTGCCGTTTCTCAAGCCGTACTTGGTGGTAGAAAAGCCCTGAATAAACTTACAAATCGGATTTCTCCAAACGCAAAAGATTTTGGCTTGGGTGATTTAGCCATTCCTTATGCCCAAACTCCTGCAAATATAGTACAACAAGGTATAAATTACAGTCCTGCAGGATTTATTAAAGCTGTAGTGAATGGTAGCAAGGGCAATCAGAGACAAGCTACTTTGGACGCAGCAAGAGGCATTATTGGGACAGGAACAATGGGAGCTGGCTATGGTTTGGCAAAGAATGGAATTGCAAATGGTGATATAGAAGATTTTCAAGTAAGAAAAAATCTTGAGACCATAAATGAAAGACCATTTCAGACAAAAGCTCCGTGGGGCAATACTTCCTATTCTCAATTAGAGCCAATGAGCATTCCTTTTAGTGCTGGAACCGCTTTAACGCAAAAAGACAAAGAGAAAGCTATACAAGCCGCTTTAGGGGCTATGCTCGAATTGCCAATGCTTGACGGAGTTAGTCGTTTTGTTAAGGATAATCAAAACTATGGTATTGGCACTGCTGCAACAAATTTAACAATGGGATTTCCAACTCAATTTATACCAACTGCACTTAATCAGCTCAATGCCTATATTGACCCCGTGCAAAGAGAAACATACAGTCCTAATGTAGTGATGAGAGGTGTTAATCAAGCTTTAAACAAAATACCTTTTGCGAGTAAAGCCTTGCCTAAAAAATACAATGCTAAAGGTGAGGAAATTCAAAAATATCAAAGCGAGGGGCTTAATAAGGCTTATGATGTATTCTTAAATCCCGTATTCACAAGTAAACCAAAAGATGATCTTGTTATGAACGAAGTTAAGGCACTTTACGAAATAACCGGAGAAAAAGGAGCTTTGCTTGCTATGCCTGAAAGGAAAATAAAAATAGATGGCGAAACTAAAGAATTAAGCGGTAAAGAATTTTCAGAATACAGTAAGGCTCTTGGTGAGGCTTCTTATAGTGGTTATCAAAAAGTAAGCAGTTGGTCGTTCATTTAAAAGTTCCTTTAATTTTTGTTCGTCTAAAAGTTTGATACCGTTGGTTTTGGATAGTTTTTCAATTTTATCTAGAAGTTTTACGATTTGGCGAAACTGATTTGTTTTTGAGGCAAGGTGTTCCATTGCATCCTCGGTAAATTCCACCTCTGACAATTGTTCAATTATTTGCTTAATATCGTTTTTATCAAAATGTTCAAATTTCATTGTGCCGTAAAACCTGTCAATCAAGTGTTTATAGCGAGCGAGTTTTTTATCGACTGCTCCCATTCCGACAAGCACAATCGGGCAGTCAGTTCGATCGTGAATATCTCGCAGGGTTTCCACAGAATTTTTATCAATAAGATAGTCGATTTCATCCACAATAATAATTTTAGGATTTTGCTTTAAATTCCGTTCGACAATTTCAAAGGTATCTTGTGTGTTCCAAAAGGCTTTCTCGCCAAGTTCTTCAGCAATTTCAGAGAGCAGCCATCTGCTTGTCATATTTTGGCAGGCCCTAACATATACAGCATCGTTTCTGTTCACCCACCACATTATGGTCTGCGTTTTACCGAGTCCGTGTTCCCCATAAACAAGGACCATTTTGGGCAAATTAGGTGGAATGTTTTTTAACTTTTCCATCAATGTTGAAAAGTTTTTGACGTTTTTAGTTCTTACAAATTCACGTTTCATAGTCATCTCCATACAAATTTTGGTATTCTTCACTGTTGATATATTGTTGAAGCCATTGCCTGTCTTCTTGGCAAGTACAGCCGTTGGTTTGCAACCACTCACATTTTTCAAAATCCGAACCGAATATTGGCTTGTCCATCTGAATTTGGCGTGGCGTTTGTTTCCGTTGCTTTTCAAACTTAACCACGTTTTTGGGCAATTCGGTTTCAACATCAATAATGTCGGTTGTTTCAATTTTCAATAATTCCGTATCAAACTCAGGGATTAATTTCTGAGCATCCTTTATCAGTTTGTTTTTGAGTTTCTTTTTCTTTTGAATTTTCTGTTTCAAATCTTCCATATCCTTGACAGCTCCAAGGTGATGAGCCATCGGATGGGTTGAAGTTACTCGTTTTGCAACGCACAGAAACTCACCTTTGATTGAATAAACCTGAATTTTTGTCAGATCAAAAAGGCTATATCTAATCATCACTTTATCTCTGAAGGTTATGAGCATTTCATTAAAATAATGTAAGCCGAGAAACTTGATGCCGTTCCTGTAAATCGTTTTAATTTCAGTTTTCATCATTAGGTGATTTAAGATTTCGGGATTGATATTCTGCCGCTCAATGCTGTTTAAGACCTGTTTTATTGTCATTTGGGGAATGTGCTTACAGGGCTTGGAGTTGTAAAATTCAAGCCAGTAATTAATAAATTGAATTGCCTGTTGAACTGTTGGCACTTGATTTTTTGTTAATTTCTCATGCAATTTTTTGTGAAACTTCTCATTCCTCATAAGGTATGCAGGTTTTTCAACAATTGATGTACCGATATAACTTGGCATTAACTTTTCAAACTCTTCTTGAAATTCAAGAAAGAGCCGCTCAATAACTTTCGCCTTTGCATTGTAAGGTTTTGCAAAAACAGATTTAATTCCAAGATTTTGATAAACCCCGGCAAATCCCTCCTCATCAAAGTTTGTGTCTTGGAAGAACTTTGCTTTGAATGCCCGACCATTATCCTGATAAACCACTTTAGGAATAAGTCCGAGGTTTAAAATTGCATTTCTCAATGCAGAGGCAATACACTGAGTATTTTCCTCAAGCATAATTTCATAACCAACCAAAGCACCACTTTTCCAATCAAAAAAGCCGACCAAGACAGGTCGGCAAGGTTTTCCGGTAAACGGATTAATAACTTGAAAGTTTAGGCGATGACCGTCAGCGACAAAAATGTCTCCGACATTGATTTCAGAAAGATCACGCTCAATATATGGCAGAACTTTTTCATCCAAGGCTTTCTCGCCTTCTCGCATTAAAATATATTTGTCAAAATTGTGCTTTTTAAAGTGTGTGGCAAATCGTCTGAAAGTTATTGTTGAGGGGATTTCTTCTGCTCCTTGCCTCTCCAACATGTGAATTGAAAGATTTATCGCTTTACCTATTTTAAATTTATTCGGATGTAACAAAAACCGCAAAAACACTTGCTGCATCTGCTGAGTCAAAATCGTATTGTATTCCCCAACTTTTGAATATTTGTATTTGGGTATTAAAACCTCGTAAGTCTCGCATTCTTCCCAAGCCTTGATCCACCGGTAAACCGTTCCGATAGAAACAGAACCGAGTTTTTTGTACAGGTGTTTCATATACTCGCCGCTGTTGTATAAAGTTAAAAAGTAACTATCCGCCTCTTTTTGGGTTGGATATTTACCTCTGAAATTTAAAATTGCTTTAACTAAATCAACCCGTGCTAAAGCTGTTAATCTTGCATCTTCTGCAACGAATATGTTTTTAATTTCATCAAAAGGCACTAGTGCCGTACATCGGGTCAATTCTTCCTGAACTTCAATCTCTAAACTTGAAAGCAATATTTCATAGGATTTACCGCCCTGAACCGAAACCTCACGTGCAATATATTTACCCTGGTTAATCGCAATTCTGATTGAACGGTTGGATTTTAAACCTTTGGCTTTTGCAACTTCATTTATATTTATATATCTATCTTCCATGCTGACATTCATCGCTCCAAAGCACAAAAATTGGAAGCCCTTTCCGACTTCTGTGTCTGTTCCGAAACAAATAATTAAATGGGACTTTTCTGAATTTCCCTGTTACTTTTCTGGAACTTGATGTTATTTTTCTGAAACTCCCTGTTACAAAATTGAACAGAAAAAGTTCCGCATGGAAAATGGGGTACACTTCACACAATTAATTACCGAGTTTTCAGAGGAAAATTTTCCGACTTCGGGCGGCATTTTTCAAACTGCATTTTTCCCAAATAATCAAACTGCGTGAAATATCGCCCAAACACAAGCATTGAAAGGAGTAAAAACGTATTTTAAATTTTTTTTGAGTGCTTTATGGTCGGGAAAAAGTGCTTTTTGGAGCAGTTTGAAATTTCACGTCATCCGACTTTTCGGGATGCCTCTATCTCAAACACAAAGCCTCTCTTGGCGATTGGAATACAACTGGTTGAAAAATCAAACTGCTCGATACGGGACACTCATATAGCTTAAAAGACCCACAAGGGTCTTTTTTAAAAGTGGTGCCGCGTCTCGGAATCGAACCAAGGACACAGGGATTTTCAGTCCCTTGCTCTACCAACTGAGCTAACGCGGCAAACTATTTAGTTTTTTCTGTTCCAACGCTGCTTGGAGCTATGCACCGAGCGCATTTGACTTCGTAACAATTCTAGCGCATAAAGCAATCAAGTCAACTACAATTTTATAATCAGTTCTCAAGTAGGACTTTAATAGCCTCTCCGCTTTGGTGCATCTCGAGAGCTTTTTTGGTGTACTTCATTTGCATACGCTTTGTTATAAGCTTCTCAACATCAATCATTCCACTTGCAATTAAATCCAAGGCTTCCCTAAAGTATTTAGGAGTATGGTGAAAGACACTTAAAACGCTTATTTCGTCATAATGTAACCTTCTTGTGTCGAGGTTTATGCTTGTTCCCGAAGAGCAACCGCCGAAAAGGTGCACCGTTCCGCCCCTTCTCACAAGCTTGAACATCCTTTCCCATATTTCAGGAAGGCCCACGCACTCAATGGCTACGTCTAAACCTTTATTTTCAGGTGTCATACAAAGTACGAGCTCTGTCGGATCCGGATATTTTTTTAAATCTATAACCTCGTCTGCTAGCGCAAACTCTTTTGCCATTTTTAATTTTAACGGATTTCTGCCCATTGCTATAACTTTTGCACCTTTTAACTTTGCAACACGGGCAAAAAGCAGTCCAATAGGCCCTATGCCTACTATTCCTACCGTATCTCCTTTTTGAATATTTGTTTTTGCTGCCCCGTGGACAACATTTGCCAACGGTTCGGCAAAAGCAGCTTTTTCAAAACTCAAGTCTTCGGGTATTTTTAAAAGATTTTTTTCAACAATTTCAGAGGGGACTACTATGTACTGCGCATAGGCCCCGTTTAAAAGACCCAAGTTTTCGCATAAGTTCTCCTCACCCTTTTTGCAAAAAAAACATTCACCGCAGGGTGCAGAATTCGCACCCACTACCCTGTCGCCGACTTTAAAACCTGTAACATCTTCTGCTACTGCTTCAATAGTACCTGCAAATTCATGACCAAACCCCGAAGGCGTTTCCTTTATGAGTATAGGGTGTCCACGCTTTAGAGTTTTTACATCAGTTCCGCAAGTAAGGGCTGCTTCAACCCGCACCAACACTTCGCCTGCTTCAAGAGGTTTAATGTTTACTTCTTCCCAACGAATATCTTGGGGTGCATAATATCTTACTGCTTTCATCTTCATATTTTTAAATACGCCTTAAAAACCTTATTGGTGAAAGTATCATCAATCGCTGATGATAAATTGTCAAGTGGGTAAATTGTGCTCATGCCTCCCGTGTGAATCCTTCCTTCGCATATAAATTTGTGGGCAAGCTTTAGGTTAGACGGTGAAGGTGAATAGCTTCCCAAAACAGTCAGTTCCCTGTGGTATATTTCATTGTTAGTGTAGCCGCTCTCATCGGCAACGGAAGAAAATACTACTATTTTTCCGCCGTCTTTAATGTACCTTAGAGCATCACTTATAGCCCCTGAAGACCCTGAAGTCATAAATATAACATCAAATTTAATTCCTTCCTCAAAAGTTATGCCGAACCTTTGAGCAAAACTTTGCCTCTCTTCTTTTATATCGATTCCATATGACTTATACCCTGCAAGCTTTATTGCCTGTGCCATTAAAACACCTATAGTACCAAGACCGATTACAAGGGCACTCTGGTGTGTCTTCATTTCCGCACGCCCTATTGCTCTTAGGCAGCAGGCAAGAGGTTCCATAAAAGAAATGTCGACGCTTTCAACTTCGTCGGGAACCTTAAACACAGTATTTCTTAAATGACCCTCGTTAACATATATAAATTCACTAAATCCGCACGGAAAGATATTGTTTTTTTTGAATGTTTCACACATTGAGTAACTTTCATTAAGGCAAAACTCGCACTCAAAACAAGGGTAATGATGTCCCAAAACTACTCTGTCACCGACTTTAAACTCTGTATCCGAGTTTATTTCCGCTATCTCGCCGACAACTTCGTGTCCTAAAATTGCCCCGTCTTTACCTTCTCTGACCTTTACAATATCAGAACCGCAAAGTCCGCAGCCCTCTACTTTTATAATTGCGCCCATACCGCTAAGCTCGGGAGTTAATACTTCTTCTATTGAGATTTTTCCGTTTATTAATTTTGCCGCCTTCATATTGTCTCCTAAGGTGTCATAGGTGGAACAACCACCTTGCCATCCTCTATCACTCCGAAAGTTGCCTTTCTTTCTATTCCCTCAGGTCTTATTGCCTGAGTTATCAAAAGCGCGCTGAGGAGCAAAAACGCAGTAATAATAGTATATTCCAATATTGTCTGTGCTTTTTTCATAATCAAATTATACCATGTAAGAATTTAAAACTTTATTTTGATTCTAACTGCCTATTTCGTTGTACTATGTAAAGTATGAAACTGTTAGAAAAAGTTGAGAACTGTTCACGGTGCGGACTATGCCAACAAGTATGCCCTATATTTAAAGTAGAGAAGATTGAGTGTGCGGTTGTGCGCGGTAAATTTCTTCAACTTTTGGGCGTCCTTAAAGGCGATTTGAAATTTTCTCCTAAGATTATGAAAAACCTTGATATGTGTCTATATTGCGGCAAATGTACAACTCATTGTCCCTCTGGAATTGACACTGTCGCTTTATTTTCCCAAATCAGGGCGGAAAAAAACAGCACATTAGACAGAGCACTAAATTCAGAGCTCGTCTTTATTTTAAAGATGTTTTTTCTGAAAATCCTTCGTATGTTTAAAAGACAAAGAAAAGTCAGTCTGCCGAAAAATTCGCTCTATTTTAAAGGATGCATAAAAAGCAGCATTAAGGTTTCTATCCGCTCTGACTTTAAATGCTGTGCTCTGCCCTTTCTTGTAAAAGGCGAACTTGAAACTTATAAAAAATACGCTGAATATAATATGAAAATAATCGAAGAGAGCGGGTGTGACATTTTTTTTGATTGCGCAACTTGCTTTGAAGCTGTTTCTAACTATCCTTTTAAAAGCTCAGAAACCAAAAAACGACTGAAAATGCTAGGTGAAATCGCAGAAAACCCCAAACAAAAAATAAAAGTTACCTTTCACAAGCCCTGTCACTTAAAAGACAATAAACTTGAAGAAAGACTCTCTTCTCTATCCAATGTTGAGTACATACAAATGGAAGCCTCTGATTGCTGTGGTTTTGGAGGAGACTTTTTTTTCAGGCATCCAAAAGTTGCACACAAGCTTTCGGTTATGCGCGCAAAAGAAGTCCTCAAAACCGGAGCAGATATTGTTTTTAGCGCCTGTCCGACCTGCATATGGAGTTTAAAATGGGGATTATTTTGCCTCAGCATAATGAAACGAGTGCGGAGAGAAAAGACAGAAAATGTAAAAGTGGCTGACATAACCCTTTTACTATCCTGAAATTTCTTTTTATGAATCTTCTCTTGTCTTTTAAAAAGTCGCTTTTTGAACGATAAACGGGGACAAGGTTTATTGTATTTGTCAATGACATATACCCCAGAACTTCTGTGCTTGCCCCGAAAATCGATATATTTGAGATTTTTAGTAACTCTAAAAACTCATTATTAATCCCGTGTGCGTTTTCTAAATTTAACGCACATTTACCCCTTTTGTGTTTTTTTATAAAATCTTGCACTACAGAAATTATATTGTGTTCAATCTTTTCACAACAAATATCTAAAATATAACAACCGTTTTCCTTGCTTGTCTTAAGCGGTACATTTTCCAAAATTGCACATCCTTGTCTGCTTATAGTATAGGCCTCTTGTATACGTTAAACTATCAGAGTATAGTTTGAAACTTCTACAACCTTAGTATAGTTTTTTGACTGTTTCGGAGTTTTAAATTCAGGATTCGTAATGTTATATTGCTATTAGAATATTTGTTTGCTAGAATTGCACTAGCGTACACAGGACAAGGGTACACATATATGAATTTAATGGCTCTATTTAATTCGCCTAAAAAAGATGACTATTTTAACTCTCACCCGGACGGAGTTTTTGTTATAGCTCCGGATGGAAAAATTCTGGATTTGAATTTGAAGATTGTTGAAATATTTGGCTTTTCCCGCTTTGATATGATAGGCCAATTCTTTTCACAGTATGTTCAAGGCGGCAGCACGCTTCTGAATAAAATTGTTGCTCAGGGAAAACCTTCTGTTTCAAAAGCAACGGTAGCTTCAAATGATGAAAAGTATGTTGAAGTTTCAGCCTTTCAAAATAAAGAAACCCAAAAAGTTTACGTTGCAATTAGAGATGTTACCCAAAGCTATAAAATGCAAAACCTCGTAAATGGTGAATTTGAAATAGCAAAAAAAATTATCGATGAAAAAAATACTTACCTTTCTCACGTTTCTGACGACTTTACCTCTGCAATTGAATCTATAGAAGGCTTTTCTAAAGCGCTCTTAGAGGGAATAGGCGGACCTCTTGTTCCTAAGCAGGCAAAATATGTTAGCATTATCAATAAAAATTCTGCTGACCTGCAGTTTGATTTAGAAAATATGTTCAAATTTTTCGAACTCGAGTCAAATCTTGTTGAGTATGACTATAAGAATTTTGACTTTGTAAATCTCCTAAACGGTATAGTCAAAAAATACGAAGACCGTTTTAAATCAAAGGGATTGGCATTTTCACACGACTTTACAGGACTCGCTTCTCGTAATTGCTGCCTGGATCAAAATGTTATCGAAAGTTTGTTTACAATACTCCTTGAAGCTCTTATGAGAACTTCGGATGTAGGTACTTGCACATTTTACGCGGGGAATCCCCCCCTCGATTTTTTGCAAAAATACAGCTTTGAGGCCGCATCGGAAGAGGATGTTAAGAACTATGCAATGTTTGAACTGAAAGATACTTCAAGCTTTTTAACGGATGAAGAATTGGAAAACATATTCAATCCGTATTATTTCAGTCACACAATTCCAAAAAAATCTGTCGGAGTAAAATTTGCTTTTCCGGTAATAAGAAAGTATCTCAAAAATATGCGCGGCGATATGTGGATATACTCGAAGGCAGGTCAAGGCACTATGTATAGCTTTGTAATTCCCTTGGAGAAGATAGTATAACGGGAGTACCACTGAATGGCAGGAGTTATCCTAAAGAACGTTTCAAAATCTTACGGAAAAAATCTCATATTGGACGATATCAATCTTGAAATAAAAGATCGCGAGTTTTGTGTACTTGTCGGAGCTTCGGGATGCGGCAAATCTACTCTTTTGAGAATGATTGCAGGACTTGAAAGTGTAACCAGGGGGAAAGTTTTCATAGGTGAAAAATGCGTTAATGACGTTCACCCCAGAGACAGGGATGTGGCTATGGTTTTTCAAAGTTATGCACTCTATCCGCAAATGAATGTCTATGAAAATATGGCTTTTCCGCTTAAAATGCGCAGCGTAAAGAAAAATGAAATTCAGAGAAGAGTAAAAAATGCAGCGGAGATATTAGGCCTTACCGAATACTTAAAAAGAAAGCCCAGAGAGCTTTCCGGCGGCCAAAAACAGCGCGTTGCTTTAGGCCGTGCTATAGTACGCGAACCCGCAATTTTTCTGATGGATGAACCCCTGAGTAATCTCGACGCTAAACTGCGCATTCAAATGAGAAGCGAAATTAAAAGATTGCATAAAGCGTTAAAAACAACTTTTATTTATGTGACACACGATCAGGTTGAAGCCCTGACCATGGGTGATAGAATAGCTGTACTTGATGGCGGGAAAGTGCAGCAAATAGATACGCCGCAAAATATTTATGCAAAGCCGGACAATATTTTTGTCGCAACTTTTATGGGCGCTTCTCCAATGAATATTATTCCTGCCGAAGTTGACGAAGACGGCATTTTAAACATCGAAAATGCCTTTGTCCAACTTGATGAATACCAAAAGCGCATACTTAACGGCAGAAGTGAAATTCTACTCGGACTTCGCCCCGAGGCCATAGTTCATCAAAAATGTTTCTTTAATTACAATAGCACACTGCGTTTTAATGCTCATATCGAGTTTGATGAAACGCTCGGCTCTCAAAAGCTTGTATACTTCCATCTAAACGGTGCAAAATGCAGTGCCAGAACTGAGTCTTTTGTCGATACTTCACACACTCTTGAATTTTGCGCCGATATGAAAGAAGCTCACTTTTTTGATAAGGAGTCGGGTATGCGCTTAGAATAGTGCTATACTTCTATTGTTTTCCTTCTTCCTCTCTATCGTCTTCCACCCAGACATAAGTTTGGGAAAATGCATCCTTAAAAGGATTGGCACTAAAATCAGTACGCAAAAACGGGTTTTGGGCGCTGCTTTCAAGTTTATTTAATTTTTCCAGAATTCTTTCGAATTGTTCTTTTATGTTCATAAGCATAACTTCCGGCAATATAGGCCACATTGTATTATCTAACTTTGAGCTGCCCAATTAATCCCCCGAAAGCCTAATCTTTTGACCTAGCCTGAAAAGCATTAAATTTTTACGAAGAATGCACTACTATTATGTTCCAAAGTCATGTGCAGCTTTCTTTTGGTATGTTTTGTAATTTCTTTTGACTTTTTGAAAAAAATCATTAATTTGTATTAGAAGGTCGAAAAAAAGTTAATAAAATATCTTGATATAGCGGCTCTTTTGACATGTTAAGAAATGTCACAAAGTAAACCTCAAATTAAAGTTCACGCTAAAAGTTGCCGATAAACATGTTAATTAGAACCATGGAGGCAAGAACATTATGGGTATGGCAGCAAGCCAAGCAAGATTTCTAGGTCTTACGGCCAGAAAAACAAACGTTGAATATGAGGGTCAACAGGTTAACCAACAGAGAACAGTGTTGGCAAACGAGTCTTCCGGACTTTTTAACCAGATGTTAACTCTTCAGGTACCTGTGCCTCCGAGTGCAACAGACTACTACAACACCCGCTATACGTTCTCCGGCGTTGGTGCTGATTATACAATTACTCAAACTTCTGCCGGAACAGGTTCAAATGCAGGCCTTTATAACATTGTTATCCAGTATGACGAAACCAAAAACGTTGGTTTCTCAAATTCACCTATTTCTAAAAACGTACCTATCTACTTTGATAAATCAAGCGGTACCGCAATACCTACAAAAATGATTATAGGTGGAACAGAATACGCTATGACTGTCGCAGATAAAAATGGTGACGATAAAGGCAACCTTGCGGCAATCTATGAAACAATTGCAAAACAAGTACCTGGAAGAGACCCATCAAATGAAACATTCTATAAATATACCTATAAACCGGGCGAAGTTGGCGAAAGAACTTACTATATCTCATCTTATGACATTGATAAGATTTCCGGCAGCATTCCGGATGATCCTGCTCAGTCTTACATTAACGGCTTGAGTCAATACTATGCTGCTGAAACCACAGTTAAATCTGAAACTAAAGGTACAGCTTCATTTACTACAACTACAGACGGAAGATTTGAAGAAGTTCTTATTAACTCTGTTGATGACCCTGATATGAATGCCACGCTTGCAGGCAGACAGTTTGACCTTACTTTAAAAACAGTTCAAGACGATCTTGGCTATGCCGAAGCAATGAAACAATATGAATATGACAAAATGAAATATGAAAGAGCAATTCAAGATATCAATGCGAGAACAGAAGTTCTTCAACAACAAGACAGGACTCTTGAATTGAGACTAAAACAGTTAGATACTGAGCAAAAAGCGCTATCAACAGAAATGGAAGCGGTTCAATCCGTTATCAAAAAGAACGTGGAAACAACGTTCAAAACGTTTGCCTAAAAAACGGCAAACGTTTTCTCCCCGTTTACAATGCACAAAACCCCGAATAATTTCCGGGGTTTTGTGCATTTTGACTTTTTTAAAAAAATCATTAAAACAACACTGAGTGTGAAACCGCGAACTTTCATCCAAAGTATGAGATTTTTACTGTAAACGGGTGAGGGCTTTAGGTGGGCGTATAGTCTATAATGAAATAGATACAGAAGTATTCTGTTTTCAGTCAGGAAATCATCCCCATAGGAGCAATAATGGCTTACAAGAATGATTCAGAGTTAGTAATAGCAAATAAATATGGTGCGGCAAGCTCTCTTGCAAAGGCCGAATTGTATGAAACTTACGACCGTTTAAGGGACCTTACTGTTTCAGGCTATGCTGCAGCAGGCTCGGGTTTTGGTTCGGGCGGTAACTTTTTATGGCAGTTGGCAAGCCTTTTTTCGCCCTCTTCATTCATGCCGCTAATGGGCGGCTCTCAAATGATGAATATTCCAGGTACTTCTTACTGGTCTCCTGTAACGGGCAGTGTTACCTCTATACCCGGAGGCACATCTTCCTTTGGTATAGGAGGACTTGGTTCATATCCGGGATTCCCTTCAGGTGCAGCTCCTATTTCCTGGGGCTTTGGCACAGACGGTGTCCCTACAGGCGGTGCTGCAGGCCTTGCAACCGGTTATGCAGTTTCTGCTGCAGGTGTTACTGCATTAAACACAGCTTCATATGCCATGGGAACCGGTGCAGGTTTTAGTTTTGGTCAAAATATCGTACTGCCTGTTGCAGGTATGGTTTCCGGGTGGGGCGGTATTATGCAGTCCATGGCTCCGTATTTGGGTGAGTGGGGCTTAGGGGCAATTGTTATGGGTAACTTGATGCAAGGTACCGGTAATGCTGCAGTTTCGGCTTATCAGAATATTACCGGAAGAATCACCTCTAACGCAGATACTATTCTTTCAGATAAGGTAAGAAATATAGAAACCGTAGTCAAGATGTTAGACACTCAGGCGGAAGTTGTCAGAAAACGTCTTAAAGACAGTATTGAAGGCGACAATAAGCTTATTCAAAATATGTAGACATAAAGACTTTGTCAATCCTTTGGGTGGGGGTTATACTTCATTCCATTTGATACTTAAAGATTTTTATTACGATTTACATTTTTGAATTGCTAAAATAAAATCAGGAAGCTAAAATAAATTTAAACAAAGGGATTATTTTAGAGGAATGATATGGCAATAGAAATAGATTTAAATAAGTCGACCGCAAAGACATCTTTTGATTACAACTTTTTAGTGCGTCGTATGTGGCCTTATGTTAAACCCGTACTTTTCAGAGCGTTTTTAGGACTGTTGGTTGCCCTTCCTCTGGGTCTTTTGGATTCGGCTACAGCTTTTATATTAAAGCCATATATAGACATAGTTATTTTAGATAAGCCTTGGGTTGTGAAAGGTTTTTCGATCACCCGTGATATTTTTGCTTTAGCGGTCCCCTGGCTCATTATAGGTTTTGCCATTATGCAAGGATTTTTAAAATACTTAAACAACTACCTTGTAGACTGGGTCAGTTTTACGATATCAAATGCAATCAAATTCGACCTTTTTAAGAAGTTAACAACAATGGACTCTAAATTCTACGACACCAATTCTTCCGGTATAGTCTTGGGCAGGTTTTTATCAGACCCCGACACTGCTTCAAGGAGCTTCATTACTTCCCTGAAGGATATCATCACGGCTGCCACAAGTTCAATAGGCCTTATCGTCGTTCTCCTCTGGAACGGTTGGAAGCTTGCGATAGTTGGCGTAGTGGTTCTTGTATGTGCATTTTTGCCTGTGGCGCTCATTAGAAAAAAAATCAAAAAAACTTCACTCGCTACAATGGTTTTAGGGGGTGGCATAAATACAAACTTTAACGAAACCTACCATGGTAATAAAATTATCACAGGCTATTGCCTGAAAGAAAAATTTGACAATAGATTTAAAAGGCAAATAAGGGAAGCATTCGAGCTTGCAATCTCCCTCACAAAGCGTGTGGGGTGGATGTCTCCCATAATGTATCTTATTGCAAGTATCGGTATTGCAGTTGTTTTGCCATTCGGTAACCACCTCATAATTACGGGGGAAATGACAGTTGGCTCTTTGGCAAGCTTTATTACCGCACTTTTACTTTTATATAAGCCCGTAAAAACTCTGGGTAATACTCTTACAAACATTCAAAATACCTTTGTTTCTATCAGTCGTGTATTTGAGCTTTTCGACTTGCAGCCCGAGATTAAAGACAAGGAAGATGCAAAAACTTTTGATGGTGTATACGAAAATATCACATTTCAAAATGTGTTTTTTGAATACAAGAAAGGCGCCCCCGTTCTTAACAATATTAATCTAACGGTTAAAAAAGGTGAAGCTATTGCATTAGTTGGTAATTCCGGTGGAGGCAAGTCTACTATGGTAAATCTCCTGCCTCGCTTCTATGATGTTACGAGCGGTTCAATCACGATAGACGGTACAGATATCAGAGACTATAAAATTACTTCTCTAAGGGGTGCAATCTCGGAAGTATTCCAGGACAACTTTCTTTTCTCCGGAACAATAAGGGGTAATATTTTGATGGGTAAAGAAGATGCAACAGATGAAGAGATTGCAGAAGTTGTAAAAGGTGCTTGCATTGATGAATTTCTTGGCACATTGCCGGATGGGATAGATACTTATATAGGTGAGCGTGGAACTACTCTTTCGGGCGGACAGAAACAACGTGTAGCAATAGCGCGTGCTATGATTAAAAATTCTCCTATTCTTGTTTTGGATGAAGCTACTTCTGCCCTGGATAACAAGTCCGAAGCAATAGTTCAAAAAGCCCTTGAGAATCTCATGAAAGACAAAACGGTTTTTGTCATTGCACACAGGCTTTCAACTATTCAAAACTCAGATAAAATTGCTGTTATAAATGAGGGTGAGTTAAAAGAACTCGGTACCCATAGTGAACTTCTGAAAATTGAAAACGGAAACTATAGATACCTTTACGAGATGCAATTCCAAAAAACCGGCGTATAATTTTAACTATTTGTAAATTTATGTTACAAAAGTCTTATTCTGTGAAAAAGAGTGCCTTTTAATTACTTTATATACTTAGTAGCAGTAAAGTATATATAAAGGATATGTAAAATGGCAACCGGAGTTCATAACGTAAAATACGGGGACACCATCTGGGGAATCGCTAAAAACATCCTCAAGAATGAAGGTAAAGAAGCGTCAAATGCTGAAATTCTAAAGTTGGTAAACCTTTTTGCTGAAAATTCAGGCAGAGATCCAAATAAAATCTATGCGGGAGAAAGCATTGACCTTACGCTATTTAATGACCCCAAAGCCCAGAAAACTGAAAATGTAGATACTGTAGAGTTTTCTACTACTGCATCTCAGACACAAGATACAGCAGTCGCAACAGCTCAAAAAACAACTAAAAAAACAGATCAAAGCGACACCAAACTTTACGAAGCATATTTGACTAAACTTAAAGAAGTTTCCGACAGAGTACAAGAAGGCTTCTCGGTAAGCGGCTTTGAAGATACTTTTGCATTTGTCAGCAAGGAATATTACAACAGCAACGATACAACACTTAAGGGCCAATTATATAAAGATGCTATAGAAGAACTTGCTGCGGGCGAGCTTAAAAAATATGATACTTCGGGCGACTTGGCGCTCAATCTTACCGAGTATAAAGAACAGCAAAAAGACATTTACAAATTATTATTCGGTGGCTTCATGTCATCTGCTGAACTAAATAACATCTTCAACAGTTCAGAATGGTTGGACAAAATAGAGAATGATTTTACTATTAAAGATGCCGATGGCGACGGTTCTTTAAGTAAAAGTGAACTTGCGACCGCCTTTGCTTACAGTGACTTCGGTACCGCATTTTTATCAAACGGTTCTTCGCGTTCGATAAAAGGCTACGATGGTAGAATTTCCCTAACAATGCAAGACCGCGAACTCAGAGAAGATGAATTCAGCAAGTTGCACAATAAATTCTTTTCAACTGCAAAAACAGCATAGTATATCTATTAAATAAAAAGTTACTTCTACTGCCCGAAAGGGCAGTTTTTACATTCAATTAACAATAAAACAATACTCTTCATGTTAGACTGTAAATATGAAACATAACGAGTTTAAAATACACAGCCAGTTTCCTCCTGCAGGCGACCAACCAAAGGCTATAAATGAACTCGTGCAAGGTTTGGAAAGCGGTATGGACTCCCAAACGCTTTTAGGCGTTACGGGTAGCGGCAAAACATACACTATTGCAAATGTCATCCAAAAGGTTCAAAAACCGACTCTGGTTATAGCTCACAACAAAACATTGGCAGCCCAATTATATAACGAGTTTAAGGAACTTTTCCCCGAAAACGCAGTGGAATATTTCATAAGCTACTATGACTATTACCAGCCCGAAGCATACATACCAAGAACAGATACCTTTATTGAAAAAAGTGCTACAATAAACGATGAAATAGACAGGCTGCGGCACAATACAACGCGCTCACTATATGAAAGAGATGACGTTATTGTTATTGCTTCTGTCAGTTGTATATACGGTTTGGGTCTTCCGGAAAATTATTTTAAAGGTTCCCTGAAGCTTGAAACAGGCCAAGAAATCGACCGGCAAGATCTCCTGCTTCATCTGGTTTCAACCAGATATGAGCGCAATGATGTCGAGCTAAAGCGCGCAACTTTTCGTGCCAGAGGGGATGTTGTTGAAATTATGCCGAGTTATGAAAAAATAATAACCCGCATAAGTTTCTTTGGAGATGAAATAGAAAAAATTTCCCGTATTGACCCCGTTACCGGAGAAATCCTTGAGACTATTAACGAGATTGTTATATATCCTGCCGTGCATTATCTTGCCTACGATGACGCAATGGATGAAACAATCGAACTCATCAGGCTTGAACTTCGCCATCGTTTGAATGAGCTGAACGCACAAAATAAACTTGTTGAAGCACAAAGACTTGAGCAGCGGGTAAGATACGATATTGAAATGATAAAAGAAATGGGTTATTGCTCAGGTATTGAAAACTATTCCAGAATTATTGAAAGGCGCGCAGTCGGAACACCGCCCGCCACGCTGCTTGAGTATTTTCCGAAAAATTTCCTTGTAGTTATAGACGAATCCCACGTTACCCTGCCTCAAATTCGAGGCATGTATTTTGGTGACCGCTCAAGAAAAGACACCCTTGTTGAGTACGGTTTCAGGCTTCCTTGTGCCAAGGACAACAGGCCGCTAAACTTCGAAGAATTTTCAGACCGCGTAGGGCAGAAGATTTTTGTTTCTGCAACGCCTGCAGACTTTGAAAGAGAAACTTCCGCCCAGATAGTAGAGCAAATTATACGCCCGACAGGACTGCTTGATCCGGAGATTGATGTCAGACCGACTCAAGGGCAGGTTGATGATTTAATTGCAGAAATTGAAAAAATATCCGAGAAAAAAGAACGCACTCTTGTTACAACTCTCACAAAACGCATGGCTGAAGATTTAACAGAATATCTCACACAAAAAAATGTGCGCGTAAGATACCTGCACTCCGAAGTGCTTTCCCTGGAGAGAGTTGAAATTCTTCGTGACCTAAGGTTGGGTGAGTTTGACGTTTTGGTCGGGGTTAATCTTCTTCGTGAAGGACTTGATATACCGGAAGTCTCACTCGTAGTTATTATGGATGCCGACAAAGAAGGATTTTTAAGAGGAGCAACTTCCTTAATACAGACCATAGGCCGTTCTGCAAGAAACTCTTGCGGTCGTGTAGTAATGTATGCCGACAAAATGACAGATTCTATGAAGCGGGCAATCGGTGAAACAAACAGAAGACGAAAACTCCAGATGGAGTTCAACAAAGAGCATAATATCGTGCCCAAAACAATTAAGAAGTCTGTAGAGAACAATCTCCTCTCCATTGTAGCAAGCTATAGAAGCCTTGAAGACATTATTGCGGACGAACTTGTCAATATGGAAATCGAAATCAAAGATATTCCTAAAGTTCTCAATAAACTTGAAAAAGATATGCTCAAGGCAGCAAAAATCCTTGATTTTGAAAGAGCTGCAGATATCAGAGACCAGATAAAAAAATTGCGCGAAATGCTCTAATTAATGATTGTTTGGCAGACTTGCTTTATCCAGATGCTCCCTAAAGAAGTCCGTTTTTATATTTACTTTTTTGCCTATCTCAAGAAGCATAAGCGCTAAGGTTCTGTCTTGATCTTTATTTTTTGAAGTTTCAATATGTTCCATTAAAACGGGCAATTTTTTGAAAATTCTTTCAAAATAAGCATTTTGGGCTGAGCGTATATCAACATTTAAATCAAGCTTCTCTATAGCTTCTGTCATTTTTAGGAAATTTTTTGCAACCTTTATATCAAGCGTATCGGAAAGTTTTATCATTTCATATTTGAATTTTTTGTTCATGATATCGCCTGAATGTGACTTGTTTAAATTTATTTCAAAGCGGTCAGCTTCATTTTTAATGAGAGTTAATTTGTGCATTAAATTCTCGTCGGTGAAGTCTTCTGCCCTTGAAAGCAATTCATCCAGATATATGGCAAGTGTGTAACGTGCACTTAGCCTGAATATATCAGGAATATCCATGCCTAAATCCATAAGATATGATACTGTTGATTTCATATCAACATAAAAATCTTCATTTCGTCTTGCCAGTTTTTCAAGTTTAGAGTGCAAAATCTTCTCTAAAATAATTTTTCTTTTGTCAATAAGAACATCTTTAAGGGTATAATAAGTATCTGAAAAGTCTTGGCTTATTGCTTTTGTAGTTTCAACAAGAGGCGATACCATAAAGGCTGCCACAACAGCTTTTTTGTTTTCACTATATTCAGATGCCGTATTAAACGGTTTGACGCTACAGCAGAATTCTCCGTTTGAATATTGCATCAACACAAATGTCATATCACTTTTTTCCAAAGTTATTTCTGACGTTACTTCAACTCTGCCGATAATAAGTCTGGAATCGCCGTTTTTCACTGCCTTATAGTTAAGTCTCTTAACTCTGTAGCAATATATATTAGTAGTTTCATCCTCTTCTTCAAAAACAGATGAAATGGCCCAGTGGCTTACAATTTGCTCTACACTTATTCTTGCGGGTTTTACAAACATGTTATATATATTTTTCCCGTCAACCATTTCAGGAATATTACTTTTTGCCTTCTGCAAAATTGAAAGAAACTTCTTTTCATAGTCATTGTCTGTGAAATCGTTTGCCAATTCAAGCGCTCTGGCTGCATAACACATTATTTGTACGGTTTCTATGCCTGAAATTTCTGCAAAAAACCAACCGCAGCTCGTAAACATGAGCATTGCCTGTCTTTGGATTTCCAGCAGCTTTATAGCTTTAATCTTTTCTTGCTGAGAGAGTTTTTTCTTAGCGTGTTCACTCAAGAATTTATCAATATTTTCAGGACTTCTGTCTAATATAATTTCAATATATTCGTTCCTTGCGTAAGCAAAGTCTTTAAAATATTTTTCACTTTCAATGCGACATAGGACGATAAGTTCATCACGCAGATAATTGAGAGCATCTCTTAGCGGCCCTCTCCATTTCTGGTTCCACCCGGGCATAGCACCTGTTGAGCAACCGCAGTCCTCCTTCCAACGGCAAACTCCGTGAGAACAGCTCCAAGATGACTCCGATTTTATGTCGCACTCGTACATTGGAGGGTATTTTTCCAGAAAATATCCGTAGTTTGCTACTGTGAAATCGTATTCTTTTGCGCCTAGTGCTAAAATATAAGAAAGGGCCATATCCCCAAACTTTGTGTGATGGCCGTAACTTTCACCATCAGTTGAGATATTTACAAGTTGAGGATGATGCCTGTTTCCATCAAAACCGTCATTCAATCTTGCAGCAAATTTGTTGCCGTCGTGCAAAAGGTTTTCAAAAGCCACCGCACGGGATATTGTGCCATCATAAAAGAAGAGGTCAATATATTTTTCCCTGTTTGAATCTTTAATGTAATAACGATAAGGCATAGAGGGGTCTATAGTGCCCCAACTTACATCACTCCAACCTTCATTTTCGGCCATTTTTCTGGCACATTTTGCCTGATAGGGGGAAAGTATCGTATATTTTATTCCCTCGTCAATCAGAACTTCAAGAGTTTCCTCATCCACAGCAGTTTCGGCTAACCATATCCCTTCGGGCTTACGTTTGAAGCGGTGTTCAAAATCCCTTATACCCCATTTTGTCTGAGTAATTTTATCTGCAGTATTGGCAAGGGGCATAATCATGTGGTTGTAAACTTGTGCTATAGCGCAACCATGACCATTGTAATGTTCAAGACTTCGTTTGTCTGCGTCCAGTATTCTCTGATAAGTATTGTTGGCATATTTTTCCATCCATGAAAATAAAGTAGGACCATAGTTAAAACTCATATGTTCATAGTTGTTCACAATGTTTAATATGTGGCTGCGTTCATCAACTATACGAGAAACAGAGTTTGGCTCATAGCATTCCGCACATATTCTTGCATTCCAGTTATGAAAAGGCTTGGCGCTATCCTGTACCTCTATTTCTTCAAGCCATGGATTTTCGCGTGGAGGCTGATAAAAGTGTCCGTGTATGGTTAAATATTTTTCATTGCTCATTATTTGCTTTTTGCTCCCTCAAAACTGCAGATAGTCGGCAGTTTGCTCTCGCAACATTGCTTTTGATATGCTGCTACTCCTGGTCTGCACTTGCTTTTTTGATTTTTTCCTTAATAACAATACTGTCTATATCAATCCAAGGGTCACCGAGTGCGTCGGAAAATACTTTGCCGGATATTTCTATCTTATCACCGGTGTCAAGCTCTATGAACTTTTCTGCATAGTCACGTTTTAAAAACAGTTTCATCTCAGAAAGTGGTATATTATGGTCAGTTACATCGGGTCTTTGTATCAAGAAGCCTATGTAGTCTTGTGAAGAACGATTTGCACGGCTGTAGTCAAGTCCCAAAGTTGAGAACTTGTCAAACTTTGCTTGCATAACCACTCTTTTATTTAGATATCTGCTTGGATTGGCAACAATATCCAGAGGGCAGGTAAGTTGCGTGGCGGCAGTACTCATTATTTGCCTGGAAGGTGTACTTTGTACTTTTGGGGTTATTACTGCTCCTGCTGCCGAAACGGTTTGAGGGTGGAAATAGTATATGCTTATTGCAAACACGCTCAAAATAATTGCCGTAACTAAACACTTTTTGTCTTTGCTGGTTATATTCATTAGTATAAACTCCTTTTTAAGTCATTTTATCACAAATAACAATGATTCAAACAGTCCCCGTATGGTCTAAACCAAGATAATTTATGACATTTTCATAAGCCATCTTCATGCCTTCCCTGCGTGGTAGTAAACCTTTGGCATCCAGTTGCTTTACGATGTCGTCCAAAAACATAACCGAACCCCCGATAGTTCTTTCATCATTTTTGCCGTCAGAATATATTTTTTGTCCGCAAAATTCTATACTTTCCAAATTTGAACTTGTTATAGGCAGGGCATCGCTTATTAAGATTATCTTATTGTGATTTTTAGCTTTAAACAGGAGTTTAAGCATATTTTCGCTCGTGTGTTCCAAATCTGCAATTACTTCGCAATATACTCCATCATTGTTTAGCGCATCAAGTGTCAAAGAAGGTTCTCTATGGTGAATTGGCGGAGTTGCATTAAAAAGGTGGGTAACACAGTCGGCCCCCATTAAGCTTTGTGCAACTGAATGTCCGATTTGTGCTTTTATGTTTTTTAATTTTAGATATTTCAAAAAATTACTTTCTTCATCAAGTTCGAAAGCAGCAGTTACTATCTTGATAATCTCTCTGTTTTCCAACTTTTTGAAGTTTTCAATGCTCGGCTTTAAAAAATAATCGGCATTATGGATGCCTGCTTTTTGAGGGTTTAAAAATAAGGCCTCAAGATGGACTCCTAAAATTTTTGCCTCATTCTCTTCCTGCTTTGACATTGCAAGCTTTATTTCCCTAAGCTGTTTATTTATGTTTTCAATATTATCAGTAGCTAAAGTGGGACAAAAGGCTACTATATTTCTTTTTTTTACTTTGCGCGCAAAATCGTTTATTTCAATGGCGGACGCTGTATTGAAGTTTACTCCGAAACCTCCGTGTATATGAATATCAATTAATTTCATTTAAATATTCTACATTCTTTTGCATATATTGCCAACCTCCCATGGCGTTTTCCTATTAGGGCAAAATCTTGTAAATTTTTGTAACAATTCTTTGCTTTTTGGCAGCCTAAACCTTAAGAATAGCTTGGTTATGCCGTATATTTTAAGTGTGGAAGTGCTTGCAAAATGAAACAGCACGCAATTTTTAAGCCTATTTTGTTTTTACATGTTTAGGGTTGTCCCTAAATGAAGAAACACGTATATGGCCTATCTTCAGAAAAAAGGAGAAAACCCTGGTGCAACAGAGAATACAGCATAGTCTCAAAAGATTAGTGAATTTTCTTGCTTTTGCGAGAAACTACATTAAAAAACGAAACCCTATTAAAGGGCTTGTAAATGGTTTTGTAGCAATGCTGAAAGACATGTTCTCGGTTACTAAAAAGAAAAAGATTGCACAGTACAGGCTAAGCTACCAAATGTACAAATTCAAGCAGATGGAAAGTCTGATAGCTGAAAACAACGATCACGTCTTCTTGAAGGGTAGAAAATTTAACGAAATGAGATAAAAAACAAAATGGGCTTACTCACTTCCACAATGAGACTCACATATCTAAACAGTTACAGACTGGATCTTGAATACAAGATGCAGTTAGTCTCCACTGCGAAGCTAGAGTTGTCTTCTTCAATAAATGATCTTTTAAATGTCGGCACAAACCTTGAACCCGATTCACCCGAAGCAAAGGCTCTTGAAAAGCGCAAGGAAAGAATGTACCTGGTTGAGAAAAAACTGGATGAACAAGTGCAACGCTATCAAATGCAGCTCAAAATGGTGGAAGCTGAACTACAGCAGGTTCAGCAAACGTTTGATAAAAATATCCAAATGACTTACGGCGGTGGCGGCAGATAAAGTTGGACAATATAAAAATTTAAAACAACCCTGAGTGGGTTGTTTTTTTGTGACATATTGCTACATGTCACAAATTGTTCACCCTCTCGTAAAATGGATACACGTATTTTTCATACATTTCTGAGTTTAGAAACTTTAAGTATTTTGGCATCAAGCTCACCTCTATTCCGCTGTTAGGTTTTGTTTCAGTTATAGTATTCTCGGCTCCGTCTTGCGAGTATAACCGCAAGACTACTATTTCAGGGATGTTGCCAAACCTTGCCGGAGCAAAATCCCCAACGCCGCTTGTAATGTATATATGCTTGTTATTTTCGACAACATAACCTTTTACGAATTTTTGCCCGTAAACAGACGGTACAAAAAGTCCGCCCAAAAGCGGTAAATATATTTGCCCTCCGTGGGTGTGGGCTGCAAGTGTTAAACTAGTATTTTCAGGTATGGAATAAAATGCATCCGGATTGTGAGAAAGTAAAAGCGTAGGGGAGGATATACTAATTCTGCCCAGATATCGCTTTATTTCATTCTCGTAATGCCACCAGTCTTTAATCCCGATTATATTTACCCGTTTATTTTGAGCCATAATATGCGTATTTTCGTTATCAAGCACTGCAATACCTGCATCTTCCAGCATTTTTCTTATTATACCCGGGGGCTTTATATCATGATTTCCGAGTACGGAAAATACGCCGTAACGGCCTTCAAATTCACCAAGTACTTTTACAATATCCTGCTTGTTTATGCCGGATTCTTTTATCGTTGCAACATCAAAGTCTCCCAAAAGCAATACCAAGTCAGGTTTTTGAGCATTTGTTTTTTGAGCTATTTTCTTAAGTCTTTTTAAGTTTGTCTTCTCCGCACTTATATGAAAATCGCCTAATACTACGACTTTAAAACCATCAAGTTTCTTGTCCCAATTTGGCAGATATAAGTCTGCCTTTTTTACCGTAAGGATATGCGGTTCAATTTTGATTGCCCAGAAGCTTAGGGCCAGAATTAAAAAAGCTAATATTAAACCCCATTGAATAATGTTAAAGCTAAATTTTACAAGACCGAATAATACCCTCATTGCCTTTATTCTAACCTTAAAGAGCGTCTTGTCAAATAATGGAAATAAAAAATTCGGGGTAAAATTTACCCCGAATAGAATTCCTTGGTAGAAATTAAATTGAAATCTAGTCTTGTGCAGGAGGTGGAGGTGGCATCATACCGCCTTTTGGGCCAGGACCCTCTCCTCTCGGGCCTTTATCTCCTTGCATTTTCATACGCTCTTCATGGCGTTTTTTGCCTTCGGCCTTCATTTCCTCAAGAGTTTTCTTTTGTTTTGAAGTCAGAATTTTTTCAAATTCTGCCATGTTTTTCTTGCGCAGCTTATCGGCTTCTTCTTTCAAGGTAATCATTTCTTTTTGAAGTTTTTCGATCTTTTCTTGTTGTGCTTCGGCCGTAATTCTTGATTTAGCCACAGCAGCTATTTCGTCGTTTTTGGCTTTCATTTTTTCAAAAACAGGCTTGATTTCCTCACGGCCTTTTTCTCTTATTTCGCGAGCTTTTGCTTTTTGCTCCTCGCTCAAGCCGAGTTTTGCCTCAAAATCCGCAGCTCTTTTTTCGTGCATTTCTTTCATTTTTGCATTCTTTTCTTCGGGTGAAAGTTTCTCCCATTCGGCTCTTTTCTCTTCTCGGGTTTGAAAATTTGCTTTTTCTTCGTCCGTAAGCTGATGAATCATTGCTTTTGGCTTTTCATATGTTTTTTGTGCAGGTGCACTCAGCGCCGTGTTTGTGCCTATCGCAAACATTAAGCTTAGAGCTACGGGTAAAATAAGTGTTTTTTTCATAAAAATCTCCTTTTTTATAATAAATCTATTAAGCTTTCGCTCAGTTTTTTCCTTGCATTAAATAATCTTGACTTTACGGTTCCTATAGGGCATTTTAGTTTTTGTGCTATCTGCTCATAAGTCATATCTTCTATATCCGTTAAAATTACGACTTCTTTATATTTTGCAGGCAGTTCATTTATCGCTTTTACAATAGTTTTTTGTCTTTGTTTTCTTGTGAAATCATCTTCAGGTGTTTGTTTTCTGTCTTTTATATTTAGCACTTTTGTTTCGTCATATTCTTGAAGTTGTTGTGTTTTAAAACTTTTGGATCTTAAATAGTCTCTGGATATATTTGCTGCTATAGTGTGCATCCACTGGGCAAGCTTGCCCTTTTCTTCATAGCATTTAATGTTTTTCCATGCTCTTATGTAGACCTCTTGCTCGAGATCCTCGTTGTGACTTCCTGTAATTGACTTTATAATGCCCCTTACACCATTTTTATGCTTTTCAATTATATTTTTCAATTTATTTTCCACACAAAATCTTTTCTATAAAGTGTTTTGAGCTTACATACCTACAAGAAGCAGGCCGTACTCATCGACAGGAAAGCCCCAATCATCAATTACTGATTCATAATATATGTCATCATAATTAGACGCAGTTATCATCCCTTTGTCGGCTATATTTCCGAACAGTCCTATACCAAAGAAAGTGAAAACGAGAAGCATTGAGGCACAAACAGTTCTGATGGCCAACGTTTTTTTACGCTCTTTTTTAAATGCAGGTTTTGCTTCTTTTACAAGCGCTGAAACTTTTTGCATTTTCTCGTGAAGTTCCCTGCAATGCGGACACTCTTTCAAGTGCTCTTCCAGTTTTTCTTCATCGCCAAATATGAATAACTGCTCATATTTTTGACATTTGTTTTCTTTATCGTCCATTTTTTATTTTGCCTTTCCTGATATGTATAACGAAGACGAAATCAAAATGTTCGTTTTTAAAAATTCTGCACAACAAAGGATTAATTTAAGAATTTCTGATGATTGACTTACAAGTACCCTTGCCAATGCAATAGTATTCAAAGCCCAAGTCTTCAAGTACTTTGGTCTCGTATTGGTTTCTGCCGTCAAAAATAATTGGCTTTTTCATCAAGCTTTTCATTTTGTCAAAATCAGGAAGTCTGAATTCGTTCCATTCGGTAAGAAGAAGCATACACTCTGCACCCGCAAGTGCATCATAAGCATTTTTCATGTAGCTGATTTTATCACCGAATATTTTGAAAGCACACTCAAAAGCCTTGGGATCAAACGCCTGTATTTTTGCACCTTTTTCCAATAAGGAATTAATAATATCCACAGAAGGCGCTTCTCTCATATCATTTGTTTTGGGTTTAAATGAAAGACCCCATACTGCTATTGTTTTTCCGTTAATATCTCCTTCAAATTTTTGAATTATTTTTTCTGCAAAAAGTTTTCTTTGAGAGACGTTTATTTCATCTATTGCTTTCAGCAAGGATTCATCGCAATCATTTTTTTTAGCTACCCCTATGAGAGCCTTTACGTCTTTCGGGAAACAGCTTCCGCCGTAACCAAGTCCTGCAAACAGAAATTTGGAGCCTATTCTTGAATCCAAACTCATACCCTTTCTTACCATATCGACATCCGCACCTGTTTTTTCGCAAAGGTTAGCCAACATATTTGCATAAGATATTTTCATAGCAAGAAAGGCATTTGACGCATATTTTGTCATTTCGGCAGAGCACAAATCCATCAATAATACAGGATTTCCTGTTCTCAAGAAGGGCGCATAAATTTCCTGCATAATCTTTGATGCACGTTCAGACTCGACCCCTATAACTATTCTGTCCGGTTTCAGAAAATCGTCCACTGCTGCACCCTGCTTCAAGAATTCCGGATTTGAAACTATATCAAACTCGCAAGATGTTTCCTGTTGAATTATTTTTTTAAGCTTATGGGCAGTTCCTATAGGAGCGGTTGATTTATTCACTATTAATTTATAATCCGAATTGCCAGACATTATAATGCCTATTTGTTTAGCCACCTCGTAAACAGCGCTCAAGTCTGCTTCCCCGTCAGCTCCTTCCGGTGTTCCAACTGCCATAAAACAAACTTCGGAACTTTTTACAGAATCTGCAAGGTCAGAGCTAAAAGACAGTCTGCCCTCAGAAACATTGCTGTGAATAAGCTCCTCCAATCCCGGCTCATATATGGGAATATCTGCCGCAGAAAGCCTTTCAAGCTTTTCTGTATCTTTATCAACACAGATGACAGTATTGCCCATTTCTGCAAGACATGTACCTGCAACAAGCCCGACATATCCTGTACCTATAACACAAATTTTCATACAAGTTCCTTAAAGTATTCTATTGTTTTTAAAAGCCCGTCTTCCACGTTCACGCGGGGCTCCCAATTTAGTTCACGCTTGGCCAGGGATATATCAGGCTTACGCTGCTTTGGATCGTCCAAAGGTAATGGAAGGTGAACTATTTTTGATTTTGCACCTGTTAATTGTATGATTATTTTTGCAAAATCCAAGATGCTTGTTTCACCTGTGTTTCCAAGATTTATCGGACCTATAAAACCCTGAGGATTATCCATCATCTTGACCAGACCTTCTACAAGGTCATCAACGTAACAAAAGGAGCGGGTTTGTGAGCCGTCACCGTAAATGGTTATATCTTCTCCTTTTAATGCTTGTATTATGAAGTTTGAAACAACTCTTCCGTCTTTTGGATCCATATTCGGGCCATAGGTGTTAAATATTCTTACAATACGTGTTTCCAGAGAATGTGTCCTGTGATAATCCGCCATAAGTGTTTCTGCGCAGCGCTTGCCTTCATCGTAACAACTCCTAATTCCTATAGGATTCACGTTCCCCCAATACTCTTCGTTTTGCGGATGAATATTCGGGTCTCCGTAGACCTCGCTTGTCGAAGCTTGAAGTATTTTTGCCTTATTTTCAAGAGCCAAATCAAGCATATTCATAATCCCCAAAATAGACGTTTTAGTGGTTTTTATAGGGTCATACTGATAGTGCGGCGGACTTGCCGGACAGGCAAGATTGTATATTTCGTCAACTTTTTCAGAATATTTTTCGATTACATCATGTTCAACGAGTTTGAAATTATTATGAGAAAGCAGTTTTTTAACGTTTTCAGCTCTTCCTGTAAAAAAATTATCAAGACAGATAACATAGTTTCCGTCCAACAAAAGCCTTTTGCAAAGATGTGACCCTATAAACCCTGCCCCGCCTGTTATAAGAATACGTTTCATGGTTTGCATGATATCATAAAAGCTTCGGCTATGCGCAACATATTTTATTGAGATGTGTTTTATGCGAGCCGGGAAAAGAAGGAGATTATTATGATATCTAAAATCCAAAGCTATACGGGCTTTACCTCACTATCTGCAAGGCCGTCTGACGGTACAAAGGATGCTTTGAGGTTAATTGTTAAAGGCAGAGGTGTTTCAAAGGCTTTTGAAGATTCTTTTACCAGAATGAATGAGGCCTTGGGGTATAAAAATGCAAGACTGTTTGCCGCTTATCATAAAGAAGGTGAAAATTGTTGGCCGGAGCATGTTTCATTAATGATATCCGATGCTTCAAACCACCCCCTTGCAATGCAGACGATTTATATTTCTGATACTCCCAAGGAAAAGGCTCAAAAACTAAACGAGCTTGCAAGTGAACTTTGCGACAAATGCAAGACACCTGCTTCTGTCGGCAAAAAGCTTGATATTGTTGATAAGTTTTTTCCTGACTAATCTTTTTGTTGTTTATACTAATATTTGGGCGTTTTTATAAGACGCTTGACAGTGCTTATTTAGAAAGTATTATTATATTTGAATGAGAGCTTAAATAAGTTTTCAGAGCACTTGCTCAGTTGCCCAGAGACGAAGTCTCGTTATAAAAAAGCTTCCCTTGGAAGCGCGACAATTAAATAAGTTTTCAGAGCACTTGCTCAGTTGCCCAGAGACGAAGTCTCGTTATAAAAAAGCTTCCCTTGGAAGCGCGACAATTAAATAAGTTTTCGGGCGCATAGCTCAGTTGGTAGAGCGCTTCCCTTACAAGGAAGATGTCGGGAGTTCGAGCCTCTCTGCGCCCACCATTAAAGACTCTTTTGGGGGTCTTTTTTAATGCATATTTCCAACCTCACATTACATTTTCTCATATTTTTAAAATCATATTAATTTGCTCTCGAACTGCACTTATCATATTTCTATATTCTGTTCGAGGCTTAAGTTGTATTTGTCCGTAAAATTTATAATCTGCTCAAGCGCAAACTTTTTGAATGCGTCAAACCTTCTGATATCATCCCCTCTTTTTGGAATTATGTGCAAAAGCTCTCTTATCTCCAACTCTTCTATTTTTTTGTCTTCCTCTTCTTTTAACCTGTTAAGCTCTTGGGAGTATTCAATTAGCTTAGATATTTTAAGTTTGTCCCCTCCTTGTATGCAAAAAATACCACCGTCAGATGTTACCGATATAAATTTACACAGAATATTCTCTGAAAAAAATTTTATATCATCTGCCACAAGGGGAACCAGAGTAGTTTTTCCGTAAATGCATGTCCCTTTGCGTATTTTCCTTAATGTTTCATCATCTTTACTTGTCTTATAAGGACAATTTTCTTCAGTGCAGATAACCTGATTACCTTTATCAATAAAGCGCAATATCTCCTGCCCTGTATTTTTTACGTATGCCAAAATTTCCATTGTCAAATCTTTTTCCAAAGGATTAAGCGGCCCTGAATACCCTGTAAGACTTGAAATACTTGATTCTTTATTAAGGATTGCATTTGAAATTCCATCAGATTTCAAATTAGTCATATCTGCAAACATAACTATATTATATATCAATTACGAGGAACAACAGCTCTTCTTGCGAATGCAAATTAAAAATGTCCGCGGCGGGATTCGAACCCACGGCCTACCGCTTAGGAGGCGGTCGCTCTATCCTGCTGAGCTACGCAGACATTTCACTACAAAAAGTTTAACATAAAGAAAATTTTCAAAAAAATACAATTATTCTAACCGTTTTCTTATCTCCTTGATACATAGATGTGTTATGTGGCAATCACTAAGTGCTCTGTGGGCGCCGCTGTAGTCCACCTCCAGTCTCTTGCTTAATGCTTTTAAGGAGTTGCTTTTTGCATACGGGTAGGCTCCCCTTGCTATCTTAAGAGTATCTATAAACTTTGGCGAAAACTCAACATTCAAAGATTCCTTAATCTGCCTTCCCAAAAACGAAAGGTCAAATTTGGCATTGTGCGCAACAACAATCATGTCGCCGACAAACTCAATGAACCCCCTGGCCGCATCCTTGAACTTTGGCGCACCTTTTACCATTTCATTTGTAATACCGTTTATTTTGGTCGCCCAAAAAGATATTTTTCTGTCAGGCTCTACTAATGTTGAAAAGGTACTGTTAATTTCACCCTCGAGTATTTTTAGCGCACCTATCTCTATAATTTCATCTCTTTGGGGATTAAGACCTGTAGTCTCAATATCTATGTATATACAGTTGTCAAAATAAGTCTTCCTGTCTGCCATTTTACTTCCTATGGTCTTTATGCTCTCTCCGGAAACAGTGTAGCATTTTAAGTCACTAAAATAAAGTCCGGCTTGAATAATTTTAATTATAGATATTGTTCAAACCTTTACATGTTTTTTGCGTAGTGATAGTATTAACAATATTTATATGGATGGAGGGATGGTATGTTAAAGAATTTATTTATTTTACTTATGTTAACCGCATTAGGTTATGGTATACACTCTGCCTACAAGTACTATAGTGTAATACCTAACCAAAACATTTGCGCCAATTTTACATTCAACAACGCATATAGTTTTATAAATTCTGATGATAAGAATAAAATGTTGAACTTTCACAGAAGGAGAGTGAGCGACTGCAGAAAGCTTGTTTTAAACCATAACTTATATTTTAAATATGACAGGAATACTTCCGCCCCCTGTGCAGAATTTATGCAGGAATTAGGTTCCTCAACACGCAATTATGCTGACTTTGTTGCCCAAAAATGGGGAGACAGGGATTTGGCAAGACTTGAACTCAGAGAAACCCTTAAATATTTTCAAGATTACAGGTATTGTCCCACCGGTCAGGGGCAGAAAGTTATAACACGAGAAAGAATCGAAATGCAGGGAAAATTGAGAGACATATAGGCATAACAAATGAAAAAAAATATTCCGTGTCTTTTTATAGTATTGGCTATTTCTATCTCATGTATTGCATGTGAGAATTGTTTGGAAATCGAGAAGAAAATCGGGCAAATGATTCTTGTCGGGTTTGAAGGTGACAGTGTTGGCTCTGAAGGCTATCAAAAGGTTTACTCTGACTTAAAATCGGGCAATGTCGGAGGTGTAATCTTTTTTGAAAAAAATATCAAAGATAAAAAAACTCTTTCTCAGATGACTTCCCAAATTGCCGAATTAAAAAATAAACCTTTAATAAGTATTGACCAGGAAGGCGGTTTTGTTCAGCGTTTAAATGAAAAAAACGGCTCAAAAAAATATCCTTCGGCATATAAACTGGCCCTTGGCAACACTAAAGATGCATACAATACATATAATGCCATGAGCAAAGAACTCAAGGAAATGCACTTTAACTACAATTTTGGACCCTGTGTGGATTTACTTGTTAATCCGGATTCTATAATCACTAAAAAAGAGCGCGGGTATTCTTCTGACGTCAAGACAGTTGTAGAATTTGCCAAAACATTTATTGATGCGCACTATAAAAACGGTATTATAACTTCTCTTAAACATTTTCCGGGTCATGGCAGCCCCAAAGGAGACACACATCTCGGTTTTGTCGATGCTTCAAAAACATGGAACGAAAATGAACTAATGCCCTATGTGTCGCTTATGAACTCCAATCCCCTTCAAACCGTGATGATTTCACATATTTTTATAGATAAGCTCGATTCTGAAAAACCCGCCGTTTTGTCTGCCCCTGTTATTACGGGTCTGTTGCGCGAAAAAATGGGATATAACGGTGTAGTGATAACGGATGATCTTGATATGGGGGCAATAAAAAATAACTACTCACTGGAAGAAATTGTTGTAGGCTCAATAAATGCAGGAGCAGACATTTTATTATTTTCAAACTTCAAAAGTGAAGATGCCGATCCGGAACTTGTAAAAAAGATTCATAAAATTGTATTAAGAGCTGTAAGCGACAAAAGAATACCTCGTTCAAAAATCGACGAATCCTACAGAAGAATTCAAGAGCTAAAAACCCAATTATAAGCTTAGTTATTAGTTATTTTTTATTAATATATAAATTTTGAAATAACTAATATAAATTGCGTATTGTGAGTCTATATATGGTTTGCTATACTGTGAAAATAGATAGTATAACCGGCAAAGAAAACGGGTGTCTTTAGAATGAATATAAAGAAAATATTATTATGTGTTTTGGCGCTTTTTTGTGTGCAGTTAAATGCATTTGCTATAAAAGAAAAATTAGCGGATGAACCCATTAAGCTTAATGTAGAAGAAATGCAGATGCAGGAGGACGAGGAGGCTGTTTCCAAGCTCCGTGCGTACCTTTCAAATTCGGACTATGCTACAGGAAATTGGGGTGGTTTGCGCTCAAGGCTCGAAGAAATGGGAATAGACGTTCAGGCTTCGTATATTACAAGCTCGTATATTATGAGAAACGGCAGGCTAAAGAGTACAAAGGGCACATATCAGGGTCTCTTTACTGTATCATTGGAATTGGACACCGAAAAACTCGGTTGGTATGACGGTGGTAAATTCTATATATCTTACGAAGCTGCAAATAAAGGTATGAGCTCTCCCGAATTTTTAGGAAGCTACGCTTACATCAATGGTTATGACCCTGACCAAAGAATAAGCCAAATAGGCCAATTATATTACGAACACAGTTTTAAAGACGATTTATTCAACATCAAAATAGGTAGACAAGATGCCAATATGGACTTTCATGCTCTGGACAGCGGTGGCGAATTTGTGGGTCTTTCTTATTACCTTATTCCTAACGCAAGCATAGCTACGCTTCCTATGGAACAGGTGGGTGTTCGCGCAAGATTAAAAGTGAATGATAATTTGTATATCAAAAACGGTTTTTATGAAGCCCCGACACGCATAGCAAGAAACCCCAAAGGATTTTTCAACGGCGAGAATGGTTATCTGGATATTCTTGAAGCTGAATATTTTACTGAAATTAAAGGCTATGAAGGTAAATATATGCTCGGTGGCTGGTATCAAACAGGTGATTTTGAAAAACTTGACGGTTCAAGAATGGTTGACGGTAATTACGGTGCTTATTTTGGTTTTGACCAAAAAATTCTCCATGCCCTTAAAGACAACTACGGCGGCTTAAATGTATTTGGCCAATTTGGTTATACTCCTAAAAATACAAACGAAGTACCCTACTACGGAGGTCTTGGTCTGGTATGGAGCGGCATAGGTGAAAGGCGCAAAGACGACAAAATCGGCGCAGGCTTCTCTTGGTACCAGTGCAGCAATTTAATGGAAGACAAAACAGCGGAAAAACTTGTTGAAGTTTTCTACAAACTTAAAGTTACAAATTTCTTATATCTTCAGCCGAGCGTTCACTACATAGTACGCCCCGGCGGTGAGTCTAAAAATTCCTTTGCGCTTGGCTTAAGAAGCGTAGTCACCTTCTAAATTAAAATACTAGCAATTTTTCCTATTGACGGATTTTATATTTAGCGTTAAGGTAGATTTATGGCAAATGTTCTAAAATTAAACTTAAATAATTTTTGGTGGTACCTGTAAAAGTACAGGTCCTTAAGTTTGCCATAGTCAAATAAGTATAATCGGAGCCTGTACACAATGTAGTTACAGGTTTTTTCGATTTTATCTCCTTTCGATTAATAGTTGCAGAAAGAACCTTGTAACTCAAGGCTTTTAGTGCACTGTTAGTTAAAAGGAATCAAAAAATGCAAGTAGAATTAATAAATACATTGGCGCAGCCGCTCAAGACAGTTTCAAAGTTTGTCGCCAGACAAGAAACAGCAACAGGCTTGGGCACTTCAAGATTTTTAATGGATACTGCAACAAACTGGGTTCCAAAAGCAACTTTTGCAAGAAGCAAGGCAGATTTAGCCGAAAATACCTTTCTTGAGTTTTCCGAGAGTGCTCTTGTGTATTTTGCCCCTGCGCTTGTCGGTGAAAAAATTGCAAGAAAAGTATTTTCAAGCGGGCTCGACAAACAGGCAAAAAATGCCATCTCTGCTCCCGCTGTTCAGATAATGAAAAAAGCTCCTGAGTTAGGCAAAAAGGTACTCCCGGTCAAAGCTGCGATTGCCCTTACAGCATTACTTATTCCTCTTACGGAATTTTGTCTGAACTATTTTAAAAACATGTTTACCCTAAAGCTTTTCAAAAAGGGTGATTTTAATAATATAGCCAATCTTGAAAATAATGAAGAAGAAAAAGCTAATCAGGAGAAAGTGAAAAAGAGTGCAAAGAAAAATATTACACGTGCAGCTTTGGTTTTCGCAGGAAGTCTTGCACTGGGCGGCCTTTTGGCGGCAAAGGGTAAAGATTCGAAAGCTTTGCAAAACTTAAGTGAGGCAATTCTTGCCCCCGGTACGAAATTTTTCAAGAACTCTCCAAAGGTAAGAGACTTTTTAGACAAATATTTCAGTATGGATTTTAATCAACAAGCAGGCAAGCTTACTTTAAGCAAGGGACAGCTTACGGCTTGTGTACTCATAGGCGGTGTTGGTTATTTTGGTGCTGCAAAAGACAGGGGCAAACAAAATCTTCTGGAAACCGCATTTAGATATCCGCTAGTCGGGCTTTATGTAATAACCGGCAGCGAACTTTTTGAAAAAGGATTTAAAAAACTTCTTCAAAAAGCAGGTAAATGCACAGATTTAATAGGTAAAAATCTTGAGACACCGAAATTTGAACAGCTGGGTGAGCTTGCAAAAAACTTATCGAAAAACAGCGGCAAACCGGTTGAGCAGGAATTTAAGCGTCTGGCAAAACAGAAAGCTGTAATATCCGGAGTACCGTTTTTGTTTAGCATAGGATTTATGGGCTTTTTTGTGGCAGGGATTTCCAATCTTTTTACCAGATTCCGTCATAAAAAAGAGCAGGAAAAGTACATGGCACAATCTTCTTCCTTCAGCAATACTTTGCTCTTTAAAGATAAAGGTGATGTCCCCGAAGTATACAGTAACTTTTTTAAATAGACGTATCACCTAACCTTAGGAACCAAGTTTGTCAGTTAGTTTTTTTACTACTGCGGGTGCATCCAATCTTTCGGTGAAGGCTTCTATATATACAAGCTCGTCAATTTTTCGTGCATCTTTTAAAGCCGCTTCAAATTCCCTCTCTGTTCGAACTTTATAGGTTTTTTTATTGCCCCAAAAACCCTTTACAACCTGAGTATAATCCCAGACAGCAATGTCGTTAAATTTGTCCATAGGGTTTTTTGAAAGCAGGCGCTCTATTGTATATCCGCTATTGTTTAAAACGACTATAATTGGTTTGAGACCATACCTTAACATTGTACTGATTTCCTGAAAAGTCATCTGATGAGACCCTTCACCGGTAATAAGTATCGGACGCTTATCTTTCGCAGCAAAGCAGGCGCCCAAACATGCCGGTGTTGCCCAGCCGATTGACCCCCAAAAAGCTTGTATGCAAAAAGATGCGTCTTTAGGCAGTCTTATTGGTACGGACCCTATAGATGTCAGCCCTGTTTCTGCCAGATAGATATCTCCTTCCTGCAGATAATTCTGCATAAATGCATATATAAATTTCTGACCAAGTTCTTTGTCACTCCCTTGTGCATATTTATACTCAAACGGTATTTGCCTGCTATCTTGTTTCTTTGGTATAACTTCTTCTGTCAGCTCTTTTATGACATCTTTCATTAAAACGTCTTTGTATACCTTGTTTTCCACTATAACGGTATCATATTGGATGCTGATAACTTTGGACAAGTCCAACTTCGAACTGTATCCTCCGGTGTTAAAGTCGCTCATTAGTATACCAAAACCTAATACACAATCTGACTTTTCAACTATTTTTGCAGTTTCGTCAGATATCAGATTTCCCGCATAAGTGCCTATAAAATTTGCAGATGTTTCATCTATCGAGCCTTTCCCCATCATCATTGTAGTTGAAGCAAAACCCGATTTCTCTACGAGATTTTGCATCTCTTCTTTTAGTCCCAATCTCAACACAGGAAATTCGCTTATAATTACTGGATTTTTTGCTTTATCCAGTATGTCTGATATGTGGACAGCTGAGTCTTTTAAATTTTTTATGTTGCTTTTTTTCTCCTTGAATTTTTCCTGTGTCAGCTTTATTTTCTTTTTACATATATCGTCATATATACCTATGTATACAGGCTTTTTTTGATGATATGCAATAGAGAGTGCAGTTTCAATCTCTTCTTGAGCGTTTTCTTCTGAAAGCACTACACTGAAAGCCGTAACATTGCTGTAAATTTTTTCAAAGATCTTGTAGTTACTATTTAGACAGTGGTGAAAAATTTTACCTTGGTTTACAAGTTCTTTTTTGGGCAGCCCTGCTATACATACAACTGGTAAATTTTCTGCATAAGAGCCTGCCGCTGCGTTTATGGCGCTTAATTCTCCTACTCCGTAGGTTGTCACAACGGCTCCCATACCTTTTATTCTTGCATACCCATCTGCAGCGTAGCCTGCATTCAGCTCATTGCAGCATCCTATCCATTTCGTATCCCGGCATTCTTCTATTGCTTCGAGAATTTTAAAGTTGTAATCTCCGGGCACTCCGAATATTTCGCTTATTCCAAGCTCTGCAAGTCTTTTAATAAAATAATCGATAATTGTCGCCATATTTTACCCCTAGATTTCACTACTGCTTATCAAAGGGTAATGGCATTCGGGTAAAAAGTCATTGTCAAAAAGTCTATAGACCCAAGACTATTTGAGCCACTTTATTCTTATATTGCAAAGGGTTTCTTCCGTATCTCTATTTTTCAGCGTATGCAAGCTCAAATGTTTTTCTTTATCATATTCTATCGCAGAATTTACACATTCCCCAAACTTGAGTTCTTTTTTAAACAAAAGTTCTATCTCATCAATTTTATTTTTTGATCTAAAATCAGAATCCAAAGTATCTAATGCCCATCCAAGATAGCAGGCATTATTTACGTGCTGGTTAATGTCAATATCATCATATCTGACCTCAAATGTTTTTTGAGCAAATACGTCTTTTACGTCCTGTACTTTGGGAAACGTTGTTTCCAGAGCACGCAAATCGCTTTTAGGAAAAGACTCGAGAACTTCCATCGGGTTTACAATCTTTTTCGTTTCCATATCGCAGATACCCCAAGAGCTGCTCGCTGATATAAGTCTTTCTCCTCCTGGGGAGCATACTTCAAAATCCCTCATACAATAAAACTTCTTAACGCCCCATGGCCAGGTTTTTAGTATAATTTTATCCATTTTGCAAGCCCAACGGTGCACTTTGATATGATACTTGAGCAAAAACCAACCAAGATTTTTCGGCATTATATGAGAAAAGCCGAAACCAAGCATTTCTGCATGTTCTGAGGCAATATCCTGCATAAAGTTTAAGAGCACAGTCTCTTTTAACCTATCCCTAAAATCTTTTTCGTAAAACTTAATTCCGTACTCTTTGGTGTGCATTGGTTTATATTATCATAAAAGTTTTACTTGCGCTTAAAGCAGTCTATAGTATGGTCATTTACTAATCCGCAAGCCTGCATGTATGAATAAATTATGGTCGAACCCACAAAGGACATACCCCGTTTTTTCAAATCTTTTGCAATTTTATCGCTAATGTCGGTTTTTGCCGGGACTTGGTTAATGTCTGAAAAATTGTTTATTAATGGTTTTCCTTCAACATATTGCCATATGTAGTTGTCAAAGCTGCCAAACTCTTTTTGTATCTCAATAAACGTCAATGCATTCTTCCTCACGGAAAATACTTTTTGCCTGTTTCTTATTATTTTTGGATCCAGAAGCAATTTTTCAAGCTCGCTGTCCGACATTTGCGAGCATTTTTTAACGTCAAAATTGCAAAAGGCTTCCCTGTAGCCTTCTCTTTTCTTTAATATTGTTTCCCAACTAAGACCTGCTTGTGCGCCTTCTAAAACAAGCATTTCAAAATGTTTTCTGTCATCATGCACAGAAATACCCCATTCTTCATCATGGTATTTTATGTATTCCTGATTGTTTCTTGGTACCCAAGCACAACGCTTTACTTCAGACATTCTGTGATTATAGATTAAAAAATATCTGAAGTAAAGACGAAATGAATTAAATACTATTTTCTAGTATGAGTTTTTATTTCTTCCAAATTTATTATTGCCGCTCCTTTTTTTGTATTTATCGGCATTAAGTTTATTGCGCTCAGCCTTTTGTTTTTTCTGTTTGTTTTTAGCCAAGATATCACCTAACCCCTGTAACAAGCAGAACAGTATACGGGCCTGTCGCCTTTTGGTTCAAAGGGAAGCGTTGTTTCACAGCCGCATCCGCTGCAAATCGCCTTATATTGTGGCCTTGCACCACCGTAGCCGCTTCTGCCGCCACCTTGACGTCCGCCGCCTCTTGAGCTGTTAGCTTTTCTTGCAGCTCTGCAAGATGGACATCTTTTAGGCTCAGAGTAGCCTTTTTGTGCAAAAAATTCTTGGTCTTCGGCTGAAAAAAGAAACGCCTCTCCGCAGTCCAAACAAGATACTTCACGATCTTCAAATTGATAATTCATAATAAAACTCTTTCAAATTAATTTAAGTGTACTCTTTAAGAGTCACACAAAAACTCTTAAATGTCTAATAATATTTTAACTTTCTTTAACCAATCAAAATGCTTACAGGTGTTTTCTCCCACCTGATGCCGAAACTCATCATGAGCCCTCATTAATTAAAGGCATGACAATTTTTTGAATAATATATAATTTGTATACAGGAGATAGCATTTTGAGCATTAATGGCATTAGCTATAATCCATATATTTATACAGGGACAAAAGCTGCTGTAAATTCATATAATGCTTCACAAAATACTTAAGTCTCAGCTTAAAGAGACAAAAGAAAAACATGGATTAATAGGAAAAGCTTGGGACGGTATTAAAAACCTTATAGGTCTTGGTGCAGGTTCAAATAAAGCCGAAGCTGCAATAGAAAAACTTGAAAAAGGTGAAATATCAGAAGAAGAAGCATTGAAAGCAGTTGATGGCTACCAAAAAGGACAAAAACAATGTGTTGATATGGTTGCAGACATTAGAGCCGGCATTACTGCGTTTGCTGCATGTTCACTTGCAACAGGACACGGAATTGCGGTGGCACCATTTACGGGCAGAGCGGTTACAGGAAAGGTCGGCGTAACTGCTGTTAGCGAAGGTGCTGGAATAGTAGTAAAAGAAGGCATTAAAAACACTGCTCGCGGTGCTATAACAAAAAATTTGCTTACAACAAGCGTTAAATATACAGGCGGCACTATGGGTACAAGGGCATTGGCACTTGGTACTGATATGGCGGTAAATGGAGCAATTTCAGAGGCATTAGATTCTGGTGTCAGATATATAGCGGGAGATCAATACTTGAAAAGTATCACATAGAATACAATGAAATCAGACCCCGCAGTTCTTTAAACTACAATCCTCCGGCACCAAAGGTTGAGATTAGAAGTCCTCAATTAACGACTTTCAAACCGGCACAAAAAATGGGGGTTTGATACCTTGCCAAGGAAGATGTCGCGAGTTCAAATCGTATGTGGATATCTTACTTTTTCGGGAAAAAGATATTGTAGTTTTCTTCCAGCAGGTCAAGCCGTGGTGTAGTTCTTACGTCTATGACGCCATCATATGCGCGCGTTACTTCCCCTTGTGCATTAAGAGCCTTTATATCTCCATCTTTATATTGCGAGGATGCATCTTGCATAATGTAGCCGTTTGCGATCTCCTCTTTTGAAAGCTCGTTGTCTCCATTTATGTCAAGTGCTTCAAATATTACTTTCAGACTGCTTGTGTCCGTATTTTCCTGACTCGAATAGGTTTCTTGATAGATTCTATTGTTATATGCGTAGAATTCATTAAATTCGACCGCGCCATTTTTGTTCGTGTCCGAGCTCGTTATTTCCTTTGAAGCAAAATTAAGCATTGCCTCTTTATAACCTGCTATTTTATCTTTTGTGTCCAATTTAAATACGCCTGGGTCCACTATTGTGACATTGCTATCGGTTTGAGGATTAAACGACACTTCACTTGGAAGTTTTTCGTTTTCGGGTACGCTTTTATTGTAGGCGTCAATTGCAAAAGATTTGCTCTTTGCCTGATATTCATTGTACTTATTCAAAAATTCATCCTCGGCTTCATCTGCACTCTTGCTTTTGTTTAACGAATCCTCATTTGCCGGTGACTCTAGATTCGCAAGCTTCAAAGTATTGCCCGTAAAAATAAGGTTAGGATCCTTTAGCCCGTTTTCTTCAGCTATTTGCAATGCTTTTTTGTAAGCTTCTCCGTCATTGGTAATATTGTATTGCTGTTTTGCTATTTTGCAAAGATTATCGCCTTCTTTGATAACATAATCCATCCGTGTTGTGTTCCCTCTAGACATTTATGTACTTTTATATATAAAGTACTCTTTTTAAAAAAAATTGCCTAAACTTGACAAAGTTTGTTTAATGGCGATAATATTTATATCGAAATGCGGGAGTAATTCAGTGGTAGAATGCTTCCTTGCCAAGGAAGATGTCGCGAGTTCGAACCTCGTCTCCCGCTCCATTATAAACAGAGGGTTTAGCCCTCTTTTTTAATGCTCTGTATTAGTTTATGTTCACAATATGTTCACAAAATTTTTCGCCAAGGATTTTAACTGTCGTGTATCAGGGAGTTTTGCATAAAATATCACCCTTTTTGACATGAAAGCTCGGAAGAACTTATGACCTTAAAAAAATTATTTAAACTCGATTACTAAACTCTCATATTTATAAGTGCAAAAGAAGGGTTTAGAGTGTATAGTATCTAACCTCGAAGTTCGACACAATAATTGGATTTGAAGAGTATTTTTTTTGTATTATACTGAAACAAAATAAGTAGGATTTAGCACAGGAGATAGATATGAGAGCAGCATCGCCATTACACAAACTTAGACTTACATATAAACCAAAACTTGCAGGAGTTTTAAGCAGCGGCATTGAAAATATAGCAGTCAGCGAGCTTGGAGCAACCACTGCGGTTAAAGATGCTGAAGACATTCGTTCTCTTTTTCCAAATATATACGGAAAACCGGTGATAGAGTTTAAAAAGCAAGAAGGTGCCGGGGAGCATGCCAGAAAAAATGTGGGCGTAATTCTCTCCGGAGGTCAGGCACCGGGGGGGCACAACGTTATTGCAGGTCTTTATGACGCCCTCAAACAGGCAAATTCTGAAAATGAACTTTACGGTTTCTTGGGAGGGCCTTCAGGAATAACTGATGGTGACTATATTAAGATTACTGATGAAATTATGAACAGGTACCGCAATACAGGTGGTTTTGATATTATCGGGTCTGGCAGAACAAAGCTTGAAAGCGAAGAACAGTTCAGGCAAGTATATAATACGTGCGAAAACCTGAATATTAACGCAATAGTAATTGTCGGTGGTGATGATTCAAACACAAATGCTGCAATGTTGGCCGAGTGGCTGTATGAAAAAAATACAGGCATACAGGTTATAGGCTGCCCGAAAACTATTGACGGTGACTTGAAAAATGACCAGATAGAAGCATCATTCGGTTTCGATACAGCTACAAAAACTTATGCCGAACTTGTAGGAAATATACAAAGAGACGCCAATTCGGCTAAAAAGTATTACCATTTTATAAAGCTGATGGGAAGAAGTGCTACACACGTTGCCTTAGAAGTTGCTCTTCAAACCCAGCCCAACGTAACGTTTATAAGCGAAGAAGTTGCGCAGAAACAACAGTCACTCGACAGCATTGTGAGCTATTTGACCGATGTTGTTGTTAAACGTGCAGAAAAAGGTAAAAACTTCGGCGTCGTACTTGTCCCCGAAGGGTTAATCGAGTTTATTCCCGAGATGAAAAATATGATTTCATCGCTAAATGACATTCTTGCTATTGTTGAAGACGATGCAGACTATATGAACGCTCAAACGGTTGAAGAAAAATACGACATCATTGAAAGAAAAATGCAAACAGTTGATGCAAGCGTTTTCCACGGTCTTCCACATATGATTAAAGACCAATTGTTGGCCGACCGTGACCCGCATGGAAACGTTCAGGTTTCAAAAATTGAAACCGAGAAACTCCTTATAGAAATGGTGAGAGAAAGATTAAACGTACTTAAGACAGAAGGTAAGTATAAAGGAAAATTCTCAGACCAGGCTCATTTCTTTGGCTACGAAGGCAGATGTGCAATGCCCTCCAACTTTGACGCAGACTACTGTTATTCGCTGGGATACAATGCTTTTGCCCTTATTCAGTCGGAGCTTACAGGTTATATGTCTTGTGTGAAAAACCTTACAAAACCTGCATCAGAATGGATAGCTGGGGGTGTACCCTTAACAATGATGATGAATATGGAAAAACGCCACGGTAAGTTTAAGCCCGTTATTCAAAAAGCTCTGGTTGACCTTAATGGGCCGGCATTTAAAGTACTTGAAGAAAACCGCGAGAAGTGGGCGCTTGAAGACTGTTATGTTTTTCCCGGTGCAGTTCAATACTTTGGGCCGCCCGAAGTGTGCGATGTTACAACACTTACGCTGCAGCTTGAGCAGTGCGGCTGCGCAGGCTGCACATGTTAAAATGCGGTATTGTCGGCCTTCCAAATGTTGGCAAGTCAACTCTTTTTAATGCACTGACATTATCGAAAAACGCTCAAAGTGCAAACTATCCTTTTTGCACAATTGAGCCTAATGTCGGCGTGGTTACGGTGCCTGATGAAAGGCTGTATAAATTACAAGATTTAGTAAAAACCCAAACCGTCATACCTACTGCAATAGAGTTTGTTGACATTGCGGGTCTTGTTAAAGGCGCAAGCAAGGGTGAAGGTCTCGGGAACCAGTTTTTGCACAACATAAGAGAAGTTGATGCAATAATACAGGTTGTCAGGTGCTTTGATGACCCCAATACAATTCATGTCAACGGAGTTATTAATCCTATAGATGATATTGAAACAATAAACACCGAACTTGCCTTGGCAGATATTTCAAGTTTGGAAAACAGACAGAAAAGAATACTAAAACAGGTAAAAGCTGGTGAAAAAGAGGCTGTACTTGAAAATACGGCTATTGAAAAACTCTTGAAACTTCTTGAAGAAGGAGCTTTTATAAATGTTGACAAGAATTTCTCCGATGAAGAGAAAAAGGTTATGCATCATTTTCACCTTATGATGACAAAACCTGTTATTTATTGTGCCAATGTTTCCGAAAATGATTTAGCCACGGGCAATGAATATGTAGAGCATGTCAAAAAATATGCCTCAACTCATAATGCGCTTGTTGTTACAATATGCGCCAACATAGAAGAGGAACTTGTCGAACTTGGCGAAGAGGAGACTAAAAACTACCTCAAAGAACTGGGGGTTGAAAGCTCGGGTATTGAAAAAATGATAAAGTCTGCATACGATTTGCTTGACTTGAAAACATATATTACCGCAGGGGAAAAGGAAGTTCGCGCCTGGACTATTAAAAAAGGTACGAAGGCCCCGCAGGCTGCAGGGGTAATTCATACTGACTTCGAAAAAGGTTTTATAAGAGCAGAGGTTGTAGGGTATAATGACTTTATTAATGCAGGCTCTTGGGCTCAAGCCAGAGAAAAAGGTATTGCAAGGCTTGAAGGAAAAGACTACATAGTGCAAGACGGTGATATAATGCTGTTTAGGTTTGCAAATTAAATAGTTGTTGCATTATTAAAAAGCGCAAATTATTTTATTTTTATGTTTTATACGGTTACAAAGATAATAAGAGATATGTCAGGGAGTGTTGTTAATGAAGGTTATACCGGTTAGTTTTTTTGTACCAAAAATTCAAAAAACGGGTAATAAGTACATGTCAGAAGTTGCGTTTGGCAATTCAGATAAAACGACAAATGGGGGTAATAGGCAATTACCTGAAAAGCAACCGAATTATAGTTACGGCAATACTATAAATCAATATTCAGATAAGGGAAGAGTTGAGGTAAAGAAATCCAAGAACAGAAGCGGAAATCCCATTGAAACACATGTTAAATACAGAACGGGCAATATAAAACAAAGAGAAGCCGTTTATGCTGTTGATGGCGACAAAAGGTATCTTGTAAGCTTGATGCATTATGATGAACTCGGCGATAACATCAAGACTATTCGTCCGAGCGGAAACGGCGGTGCCGTAGTATTGGAGTTGGATAAAGAAAAAGGGGAGTGGAACTCCAGAGAGCTTTCAACCATCCACTATGAAAGACTATCTTATCAGCCCAAGCTTGCCGGCGTACTTCAGGGCGGCATTAATAATATTACAACACAACAGATAAACGGGCCGACAACAGCCGCAAAAGATGCAGAAGAAGTGGAGAAACATTTTCCGATAACCTATGGACAGCCCCTGGTGCAAACGATTCCAATGTATTCCGAGTTCCCTTTAAGACAAATACCTGCGCCAAAGAAGAGAAATGTGGGCGTTATTCTTTCAGGCGGACCTGCCCCCGGTGGGCACAATGTTATTGCGGGCCTTTATGATGCTCTAAAAGAAGCTAATCCTGACAGTAAGTTATACGGCTTCAAAGAAGGTGTTAAGGGACTTACAAAAGGTAATAGTATGGAAATCACGGATGTAGTTATAGATGAATACCGTAACACTGGCGGCTTTGACCTGTTAAAGGCGTCGAGAGAAAAGTTAGAAGGAAATAAGTTCGACAAGGTCTTGGAAAACTGCAAAGCCCTTGATATTGATACAATTGTTATTGTCGGCGGCGATGATTCGAATACTAATACGGGCCTTCTTGCAGAATGGATGAAGGCGCATAACGCAGGTATACAGGTAATAGGTTGTCCCAAAACTATAGACGGTGACCTGCAAAACGAACATATTGAAATGTCATTCGGGTTTGATACGGCTACAAAAACTTATGCAGAACTTGTTGGTAACCTGCAAAGAGATGCGAGTTCTGCGGGAAAGTATACCAACTTTGTCAGACTGATGGGCAGAAGCGCCTCACATATTGTTCTCGAAGTTGCGCTAAGGGCGCATCCGAATGTGGCATTAATAAGTGAAGAAATTGAAGCTAAAAACATGTCCCTGGATGATATCGTAGATGATATTGTAGGTGTAATAGCGGCGCGCTCTGAAGGTAAGGACGATAATGGCGAAAAGAAAAACTACAGTGTTATTCTTGTTCCCGAAGGACTTTTGGAATTTATCCCCGAAGTCAAGAGAATGAACTCGTCATTGAGTGACATTTTGGATATAGTATCTAAAGACGAGACATTCAACAAAAAGAGCGACAAGGAGCGTTTTGAAATTGTTAAAAGTCAAATGAGCAAAGAGGATGCTAAAGTGTTTGACAAATTCCCTGACCCCATAAAGAATCAACTGCTTTTACCCAAGGATGATCATGGAAATACGCAGGTAGCAAAAATAGAAACCGAAAAGCTCTTAATAGACCTTGTTGGTCAGAAATTAGAAAAGCTTGCAGTTGAAGGAAAGTATAAGGGTAAGTTTTCACCATTGGCTCACTATCTGGGATATGAAGGCAGAAGTGCTTTTCCTTCAAACTTTGATGCAGACTACTGTTACTCATTGGGCTACAATGCGTTTGCCTTAGCCCAAGCAGGGTTAACAGGATATATGTCATGTATTAAGGGCTTAACAAGACCTGCTGAAAATTGGCAGGCAGGCGGAGTCCCCATAACAAGCATGATGAACATTGAAAAACGCCATGGAGAATATGTGCCGGTAATTCAAAAAGCTATGGTTGACCTTGAGGGAAGTGCTTTTAAGATGTATAAAAATGAGCAGCCTCACAGATGGGCACTTAAGGACAATTATAAATTCCCAAGCGGAGTGCAGTTCTTCGGGCCTGACAGCGTCTGTAACAAGCCGTCTTTAACACAGATGTACAGTGATATACCGGAAACTGACTGTAATCTTTTGATACCTAAAAATATTCTTGAAGCAAGTTCAAGGAGTTTTCAGACAGATGAAAAACTCGGCAGAAGGGTAATAAAAACAGTTACTCCCGACGGAAGAGAGTTTGTTACAACCACTACAGCCTGCAAAGAGGATGGGAAAAGAATCAAGAGCAAAACTTACGAAATAGTTGACGGAGAATACATATTGCGCTCAGAAGCCAAATATGACGGCAGCGGTAAAACAATAATTTTCTCCCAAGTTGAAAAAGAAGGCGGCTTTCATTATATAGATTTTCCAAAAGGGGAATGGGTTATTGTTGACGAAGTTGGAAATAACCACGAAAGAAGAGATGCCGAAGAATATGTAGAAGCACTGAATTCCGGCGAAATAAACACTCTTGCAATGTAAAAATTTAAGCGTGCGCAATTTTTTTTCTTTTTGTTTTTTAAATAAATAACCTAATTAATTTACTTAAGCTTTAAAAGGAAAAAACATGAGGACAATGCCTATTGGAACACTACCTTTAAGCAGGCAAAGTTACGTTATTAAAAAAACAGAAGCATTAGAATTACGCCAAGAACAAAAAAAATTACCCCTGCATAATATGGGGCCTCTGTTTTTTGGAAAAAAAGAAAAGGTAACTTGTGACTGCGATGCGCTATTTTCTCCAATACAGCGCAAAGTTAATACGAGAAAGACTGAATTCAGTCCGTATTTTCAAAAAGAAGTACTGGCGACAAGAGCTAAAGACGGTACAATCTTTATGACAGAAACTGTCAAAAGTCCCGGAGGGATAAGGGAGCTTTCATATACGTATATAGTGACCAACAGAAACCCCATCAGGGTTGCATACGGCTTTTATGACTCTACCGGAGAAAATCTCGTTCGCGCCAAAACATACGACAAAAGAGGAGTTTGTCGCAATGAACTTGATTATACTTTAAATACTTGGAAACATTTCGACAGACAAGGTCAACTTTCCCGGGAAGGAAGCGTTGAAGACTACTATAAATTTCTTGAAACAGGAGATAATAAATAAGTAAGGCAGGCAAATTAACTTTATTCTGCTATAAATTCGATGTATTTCTCAAGGGCTCTGTGGCCATCGTATATTTCACAATATGAGCCAAGATAGTTGCAGGCATGCAGGTATTTTAATTCCTTGACCCTTATTTCAAAAATCTCATCAGCATGCTTTCTAAGGTTTTCATCATAAGAGTTTGACCATTTTTTAAGAAGGTCAAGTTCTTGATTTATCTCGGAAATTGTCGAGTGTTCAAGAAGGTTCATATTATATATTCTTAAAACACTTTCCTCTTTGCTTGTAATTCTGGAATGTACTGCCGTAAAGCCGAAAATCTTTTTTATTACCGTATAGTTATTGGCAATCTGCTTTTGTCTTGCAGATATCTCTCCCTTTGCGATTAATGAGGACATACTAAGGGTCTCATAATGAATGGGACTTATATTCCCTTTACCCTCATTGCTTTTAAGCATAGTGTTCTTTTTTTGAAAAGTCTCAAAACCGTTAATTTTTCTTCTCCCCCAACATGGTAGTCCAGACAATACCTTGTATTAAATAATAATACATCGCAACAAAATATTTGTCAGCAGATTTTATAGTTTCTTTAAGAATATAAAATCTGTACATTTGAATACTCGTGTAGTATGATTTCTATTGACTATGGAGGATTATTAATATGGGAAATGAGGAAAGAACTTTTGTTGCATTAAAGCCCGACGCTGTCAAAAGAGGGCTTATGGGAGAGATTTTAAAAAGATTTGAAATTAAAGGCTACAAAATTATTGCACTAAAAATGATGAACGTCTCTCTGGAGCGTGCGCAAAAGCATTATGCAGAACATGAAGGTAAACCTTTTTATCAGGGCTTAATAAACTATATCACCTCTGGCCCAATTGTTGCTATGGTGCTTGAGGGGCCAAATGTTGTAGCAGGTGCAAGACATTTAATGGGTGCAACGAACCCCGACAATGCCGACGTGGGTTCAATCCGTGCAGACTTTGCCGCCGTCATGGAATATAACTCGGTTCATGGCTCTGACAGTATCGAGAGCGCAAAGCGTGAAATAGCAAACTTTTTTGATGAAAGTGAGTTTTGCACAAACTGGAAGACCTCTTTTGAAATACTTGCAGGACTGTAGCTGCAATGAACTCCGAACATTTCAGTTATGAACTTCAGGCAGTCTGTCCCAAGACAGGTGCACGTGCAGGGCTTTTAAAAACCCCTCACGGCGAAATTGAAACACCCGTATTTATGCCTGTCGGCACTAACTCTGCAGTTAAAATGCTGACTAATAAAGAAATCCACGATGCAGGGGCACAAATTATTCTTGCAAATTCATATCACCTGTATCTGAAACCCGGTACCGGACTTATCAAAAAAGCAGGCGGTATACATAACTGGATGAATTTTCATAAGCCCATACTTACAGACTCGGGCGGCTTTCAGGTATTTTCACTCGCAAAATTGCGTAAAATAACGGAAGACGGGGTTAATTTCATTGACCCGAAAACAGGCAACAAGCACTTTATATCTCCCGAAATATCGATGCAGATACAAAATGATATAGGGGCGGACATTATAATGGCCTTTGATGAATGTGCACCATATCCTTGTGACTATGAACACGCGAAAAACGCGATGGAGCGCACGCACAGGTGGCTTGTGAGATGCTTTAATGCGCACAAAAACCCTCTTCAGGCGCTTTTTCCCATTGTTCAGGGCGCATTTTTTGATGATTTAAGACAAGAAAGCGCTAGGGTTATTTCGACGTTTGATGCTGTAGGATACGCCATTGGCGGAGTGAGTGTCGGGGAACCTGCGGACGTTAAAAACCACTTTGTTGGGTTGACTGCGCCGCTTTTGCCTCAAAATAAACCTCGATACCTTATGGGTGTAGGCACTCCCGTAGATTTGCTTGAAGGAGTAAAGCGCGGAATAGACATGTTCGACTGCGTACTTCCCACGAGAAATGCAAGGCACGGTTCGTTTTTTACATATGAAGGCAACAAGATAATAAAAAATGCCGAGTTTGAAGAAGATTTTACACCGTTGGACGTCAAATGCAGCTGTTGGACCTGTCAAAACCACACGCGTGCATACATAAGACACCTTTATCGCCAACAAGAAGCCACGGCGGCAACGCTTTTAAGTATACACAATATACATTTTTTAATTAATCTTATGAAAGAAACAAGACAAGCCATTCTAAACGGGGGTTTTGAGGAGTTTTACGGCAAGACACTTGCACCTTGTCAGGCAATATAAAAAGCGTTAACCATAACTATTAGCTCATTACAAAAATTGGACTATTAAACTACTCCATGTCAAAGGGGCGGATTTTCAATATCTTCTCTTCAAAGTTTGAGCGGCCCTCCCAGGCTGCAAGCATCATATTGCGGTTGGAGCCTCTTTCAAGCCAACGTTCTATCATATGTTCGTCCGTTACACCAAGACCACCGCTTACTTTTTTTCCTGTTTCAATGGAAATTTCTGCTTCAAGCATTGCAATCTGAACAATAAATTGAGGAATGGGTCCGCGTCTGACAGGGTCAATAACAATGGTTAACCCCTTGTATTTAAAAGGATTAAAGTACACCTTCTCTCTGGGGTCACCCATATACTCATCTATAATAAAATTGCGCAGCGAGTCTTCTAACTGTGCCAGTATGTTGACTTTAGACATATCGCCATATTACATTTTGTTTACAAAATAGTCAAATATGAAGTGAGTTCTTAATAATCCCGTTGACACAAATTTATGTTTGTAGTGAAATTGAGTAACAATAACAATAAATGAGGAAAATATGCCAACAATTAACCAATTAGTACGCAAAGAGCGCAAAAGAATAATCGACAAAACAAAATCGCCCGCACTTATGAGCTGCCCTCAAAGACGCGGTGTTTGTACAAGGGTTTATACAACTACTCCCAAAAAGCCGAACTCTGCTATGAGAAAAGTTGCAAGGGTAAGACTTACAAACGGATTTGAAGTTACAACTTACATTCCCGGTATAGGTCACAACTTGCAAGAGCACAGTGTTGTCCTTATACGTGGCGGAAGAGTTAAAGACCTGCCCGGTGTAAGATATCACGTAGTACGCGGTACACTTGATACGGCAGGTGTAGCAAACAGGACACAGAGCAGATCAAAATACGGTGCCAAAAGAGCAAAGGCTGCAAAGTAAGACAGCAAAATAAGAACTCAGGAAAACTAAAGATACAATTGAAAGGTTAAATACTAAAAATGTCAAGAAGATCGAAACCACCAAAAAGAATTCCATTGCCCGATCCTGTGTACAGCAACACAGATATAGCAAAGTTTATAAACAGATTGATGAAAAAAGGTAAGAAGTCAATTGCGCAGAAAATATTTTACTCTTCAATGGAACGTGTTGAAGAAAGAGCAAAGCAGCCTGCTCTTGAGATTTTCAAAAAAGCACTTTCAAATGTAACTCCTTTAATTGAAGTTAAAGCCAGACGTATCGGCGGTTCAACATACCAAGTGCCAATCGAAGTTAAGCCCGAAAGAGGTCAAGCTCTTGCTTCTTGTTGGATAATTGACTTTGCAAGAAAAAGAGGCGGAAAGTCAATGGTTGATAAACTTACAAATGAAATCTTAGACGCCTCAAATAATACCGGTGCATCTTGTAAAAAACGTGAAGATACTCACAAGATGGCAGAAGCCAACAAAGCATTTGCCCACTATAGATATTAATTTAATTACGGGTCGCAGCGAGGAATGCTATAACTGAACGCCCACTGCAAAATGCAAAAGCATTTACCCGTGATTGAACCAAAACATTAGTCCTACGTATAGTAGATAATATATTAAGAGAGATAGTATATAAGGGGACCCAGTCGGATATTCTGAACGGGTCTTTTTTGTGTTAGGCTGCATCTATGAACAGAAGCCGCTTTCGTCCGAATATAGATTTTTTACTAACTCAAAAATGCAACTATTGTAATTATGCCTGTCCTTGTTGTACAAAGATAGGCAAGAAAAATGAAGATGCTAAAAACAATGTTGTGAATGCCTTCTTAAAGCTTGCTAAAACACTGGATGAGAATTGGCAAATTACTTTGCTCGGCGGTGAGCCGCTAATGCACCCGCGATTTATAGAAATAATAGAAAAACTAAGGGGCTTGGGGCTAAGGGTTTTAATAGTCACAAATTTTATGGCACCTATTGAGGAATATAAAAAAATAGTTGATATCCTTGGTGGACATTTAACTGAGCTGACAATAGAATTTCATGCTGACGAAGTAAGGGATACGCATTCGTTTCTTGAAAAAATAAAAGAGCTGGATAACTACAAAAACGAAAATACACACCTCAAAGTAAGTTCTGTGCTCACAGAAGAAAATGCAGAGCAATTAAAAGAGATTGCCAACGGGTTGAATGAGCTCGGAGTGACATTTCAGACAGAGCAGTTGAGGGTAAATAATATGCTTATTGACTACTCTGAAGAAACCATAGCACTTTTTGAAGAATATAGGGCCATAATACCCGACAATATTGACACATACGGAAGCTTGTGTCATTCGGGTAATAAATTTCTCGTTATAGACACTGATGGAATCGCCTACAGGTGCTACTGTTCCAGATACGTTAAGGGACACATAGTGGGAAATATTTTAGACAGAGACTTTGAGCTGCTTGAAAAAGGAAAGGCCTGTCAGTTGAAAGACTGTGTGTGCCCGAAACCTATTGAGTATGGCATGTTGGACAGAAGCAAAAACAGCAACATAAAAGTTGTGTTCCAAACCCTTGCAAACCTTATAAGCATTCCGAAAATGGTTGTTAAGAATGCCGATATTTCTCTTAAGAAGTATTTTACTTAGTTTTTGGTTTATGATAAATTTGGAATGTCGGGACGAAGCAGGGATCCCATTCAAGCAACAATGCCTGGATAAAGCCTTGTTTAATATGACATTTAGTCATATTAAACCCCTCGGAAATGGGGGTGCGCGCCGATGATAGTTGAAAGTTAAATATAGCGTCGGGACGTAGCGCAGCTTGGTAGCGCACCACCTTGGGGTGGTGGGGGTCGCAGGTTCAAATCCTGTCGTTCCGACCATTTTAAAGCCCTCATACGAGGGTTTTTTGCTACAGGATTTGAATAAGATATTGATTTCGCAAGCTTCGCTCGCTCAGTCCTGTCGTTCCGATTCTTTAAATAAGCATTATTCTTAGCTAATGTACCAATCCCGTTCCCGAACGTAAAAAATGGCTATAGAAATTTTGAATAATTATTAGTCTTGTTTCTGGGAATTTCTTTTTAATTCTCTCTAATTCTTCACACATTGGGTGGGAAAATAGTGGGAAATTATCCAAAAAAAGAAACAAAAAGGCTTTTAGATTTTCGCCCAAAAGCCTTGTGTTACTTGGTTGCGGAGGCGCAAACTGTGTATTACTGGAAAAACAAGAAGCAAGCTACACAAGACATTTACCCATCGCTAAAAATATTTATAAGGTCAAAAAAATGCTTTTCGGTGAAGACACTGGAAAAGTATTTGGGTTATGACCGCGATAAGCCGCTCAAAGAAAGCAATTTAAGTAAATCAAAAGCTGAAAACGTAAGCAATCAGGCTTATTATTACATTTCAAAAATGCTTCATGACGGACTAATTAAAAAAACTAACAAATTTGAACGCCAAAAAGGTAAAAAACCCTTAAGGTTGTACGAAATGATTAAATTTCAAGAAATCAAAAAGAGTAGTAAAAACCCCACTTTGTGACTGGGGATATTTTTGTCCTATAATAACATTTATGCAGACACCTAAAAATAATGTAATATCGAAATTATGGACTGCCAAAAGCGGTTATGAGTGCGCCGTTGTAGTTCACGAGAGTGCTCTATACGGATATGTAAAAATACCTGCAGACAGTATTATCTTGAGAAAAAATACCAAAGAAGATATGGCAGCAATAAGTACTTGTATGGCACCTGCTTTTGTAGGTAAATTAAACATCCCACCGAAAATATTTAATTGGGATGTAGTGGGGGATGCAGGGTTTGATAACATTGAAGATGCTGCGGCATTTTGTGAACAATCAGCGCAAATGATGGAAGCATGCGAAAGAAAGAGCAAGCTAAAAAGAATAAAGTAGTAAAAATCACCAGTAGCTGTCAACGGGCCTTACTTTCTCTGCACCCTTTGGAAGTTCATCACGTATAGGCCTAGTCCAATGCTCGTTGTATATATTGCATTCATCCCATCTTTGTCCGGCTATGCCGAAAATAAGTTGAGTTGCTCCGCCTGAATGAATAGCCTTTTTACCCATTAGTTTGCAATGATGGGCCAAAAACATACCGTAGGCTCCTGCGCCAATGACAGCTATATCAAAATCAATGTTATTTATTTGCTCTTTCATAAAGTCGAGTGCTTCAAACCAAGTCTTGAAAGGCAGATTTTCTTTAGAATTTGCGAATCCCTGAACCGCTTTAAGTGTTTTAAGTTCAAACTCGGGGAGAAAATCAGCACTTTTGTGTATTGATTTGCGCTTTTTATATTGTTCTCTTATCGTTGCCTCAAACGGGCTGATTACTAAAACCTTTTTACCTTCAAGAGCCTTTGTCCAAGGGTTTTTACCGTATCTGTGTATTTCGTAGGAATATATATCAATAAGCTTGGTTTTGGGCATAAACATTTTTATTGCCTCAAATTCTTCGTCAAGATGCCTTATGCCGAGCACATCAACATCGGGTAAAATTTCAAGCATTTCTGAGGAAAACCTTGTAAGGTGATAGGTGTCTATAGGGAAAAAACCTGCAAGTGTACTCATATTATCCGTACAAACATAGTTAATTTTTCGGCTTTTACGATTTACAAATTGACGCATTATATCAAGCTCTACAGTCCCAAAGCGGGTTATTAAAGATGGTTTGTCTTTATTTAACTCGTTCTTGATAATATATGCAGAATCATCAATTGAATATATCACCCTGTTCTCATAGGCATCTGCCCTTCTTTCTTCAATCCATTCAACGGGCAAAGAAATACCCAGATATTTATGCCGTAAAAGTTTTCGCCACTTGGAAACAGGTACAAAAACCAAGAATAAATTAAATAGAAACTTTTTCAAAATACACCCTATATATGTGCTCTTAATTCTTGACCCATCATACAACAAACAGTCATATTTTTACAATAAACAAAAACCCCGCCTTGTGAGCAGAGGTTATTTTGTTTTATAATAATATTTATGCAAACACCAAAAAATAATGTAATATCGAAATTATAGACTGCCAAAAGCGATTACGAGTGCGCCGTCGCGCTTCGTGAAAAATTTCTTTACAATATGCAATAATACTCTAATGTATTTAAATATTTCTTATAACAAATGTTATAATAAGATTTAACCACTTCATAATTAGGGAGCGCATACGTGAGCGAAGTTAAAGATGAGATAAATATTTATTGCGATGAAAGCTGCCATTTGCAAAATGAGCAGTGCCAGCTTATGATAATAAGTTGCCTTAGATGTCCAAAAGAAAAAGTTAAAGAAATATCAAACGATATCCTTAACTTAAAAAGAAAACATGGAATATGGAAGTATGGAGAGATAAAATGGACAAAGGTTTCAAAATCTAAACAAGATTTTTATCTTGAGCTATTTAATTACTTTATTAAAAATCCTGACTTAAGATTCAGGGCCATAGTAATTGACAAATCAGGATTAAATCATCCCGCCTTTAAACAAAGTCATAATACTTGGTTTTATAAAATGATTTACAATCTTGTCGACCACGTACTTGAAGCGGACACAAAATACAATATTTACACCGACAAAAAAGAAAATAGCTATGAAGCGAAAAAGGAACTTGCAATTACTGGCAGTTATTTACAGCAGAGATATTCTAAACTTATTAAAGTACAAAATATCACATCGCATCAGTCTCAAATTATGCAGCTCAATGACTTTTTGCAGGGCGCAGTTAGCTATTACAATAGAATGCTGCTTATGGGATATGACAAAAATGCAAGCATTGTAAAAAAAGCTATAGCAGGAAACATAAACCAATATAAAGATTTAACGAAAACCAATTATGACACTAAGTTTAATATTTTTGTATGGGAGGGTCGTAAGTTTTGATTTTACCTCCTTTTATTGATAGAAAAAAGCATTTAGATGCTTCAGAAGGAAAAATTGACTTCACAGCGCTAATAAATGAAGCTTATGAAGTATTTGAAAATGATTTTATTAAAAATAGTGTTATGTATGAAGGCACAAGAGTATTGGTTGATAAATCTATTCTTGATTGTGCCAAAGTTGGCAATAAATGCTCAAATAGCTTCTGCACTTGTGAGAGTTGCCCATGGAAGGGAAGACTTGATATTTTTCAACACTTAACATCTGATGAAGACCCAAAAATAAAAAAATATTTGACCCCAGAGTACAAAAATTCAAAAAACAAAAAGGGAAACAAAATCAAATCAAGAACGCCCGGAATTTTATCACCTGCAAGAACAATTAGAATTCCCTGGTTGAAAACTATGATTGAAAACTCAAACGATCCAGAAATTCAAAAACATGAAAAACCCTATGGTCGCAATAGGGAAAAGATAACTTTACATAGCAAAAAACACAATTATAAAATCGCATTCATGCGAACAACATTAAAGAGTGGAGATAAAGTAATATATTTAAATTCAGCTTTTTATAAGCCCTGAAATATTAAAACCCCTCAAACAGAAAAGAAACACCCGTAGGTGTTTCTTCGACCCCTTGACTCAAACTGATAGAGTCATGGGCAAATTTATATAATTATTTTACACGTTTTCCTATAATAAAATTCTTTGTTTACTATTTATATTTTACTTTTTAACAAAAAAAAGTCAAAAACTTAATGGAAATATGTTACGACATTAACTTATGAAGGAACTCATATAAATTGCGTAGATTCCTAATTTTTTTATCTTTCCTGACTTATATTATTTTAACATATCTGCATTTTTTTTCAAGTGTTTTAAGATTAAAACCTTGTGCTATAGTCATTTTGCACGTCCTCTAAAACCTCTCCAATGGGAAATTCTTCTTAGAGCAACCAACGGAGATTCCTCCGTGCAAATTCATTTTTTATTTTCAATGCAATACTCCCTTATCCCCTCAAATATCGCACTCGCAAACGGTTCGGGCTGATTTTTTAACATGCTCTCCTCTTTCGGATTTGAAAGAAACGCACACTCTATGAGTATTGCAGGGGCCACGGTGGATTTTAAGACGTGTAAATCTTTTCTGGGCTTTATACCCCTATTTGTCAATTTCGTGGTCTTTACAAGCGAATCCTGCACGCACTGCGCCGCCTTTTGACCTTTGGCCGATGTCGGATAGTAAAGTACCTCGACACCGTTTGCCACCGCACTCGAAAAACTGTTACAATGCACAGACACAAAAAGGTCTGCTTTGCTTTTGTTTTCTTTTTGCGTTATTTCTTGCTTCATGGCATGAGATATTAAAGTTGTAATATTGCGATAGTGTCTGCTTATAAGGTCATTCCCGCCGAGATAGCGTTCACCCATGAGAGTTGTAATCCCTGCACAAAATGAGATCTGCTTTCGGGAAAATAAAACTAAATGTCACCTTTTGAAAATTGAGTGACTGTGTTTGAATATTCGTTTTGATTGCTGTCTATAAGGTTTTTTACTATATCGACACGAGATAGCTTTCAAATTCATAATTCAGGTTTTTCATCCAGTTATAATCGCCGCAAGGAGCGTCTATTATAATTTTTATATTTGTAGAAAAAACTTCTTCTCTTTTATCTAAAAAACTCCAAGTAAAATGGTCAATTATATGTTCATTAGGTTTCATATATCAAACAACCTTCACCGGAATATATTAATTTAAAATCATTTGAAATATCTATGTCAGCATTTTCATCTAATTTTACAATAAATAACAATTTAATTTCATTATTATTAACATAGCTCCAAACCAATACAGATTGGCTTTCTGATTCTATTAAGCTCAATTCATTATTTTCTATTATATGCTTGTATTCTGAGTAAAAGCTTCGCATTTTTGTTATAAATTCAAACAATTCAAGGTTATTGCCAAAGACGTAATTTTCATTTTGTTTTTTGACATATTCATTAGAAAATTCTTGCTGCAGCTCCGGCTCTAAATTTCTTGTTTCATAGCCCATTCCCATATAGTTCGGTAAATTTAAAAACATTGATATAAAATATCTGGCACAGTTGTTTTTCAGGGATTTAAAATATTGGTTGTGCTCGGGCAAATCTCCGTCATTTGTGAAAATGGTTACACAGGGATGAAAACTAAAATTTTCTCGGAAAGGGGTTAAAAAATCATCGATCCAGTTAAAATAGTTTTCATCTACATTTTTAAAATTCATATCCCCAAGAACAATATCAAAATCCTTGTTTTGCATATCTTGCAGGCCGTCGATGTAATATGTGGTATAAAACGCTTCTGCAAAAGCTGCAAAGTATGGTTTTATTCTTTGAATTTGTTTTTTCAATATCGCCCACATTTCAAGAGGGTTTTTCATGTCTTTTTCTTCATTGTGAGAGTGCGAAATTTGGTTATGCGCCATATCAGCTCTTAAAAAATCAAAGTTATATTCTTTTTGAAAGTTGTAAATTTTATCGATAAAGTAGTTCCATGTGCCATCCTCGATAGCATTTTTAACCGGATAGCCATTGTCGGCTGTTTTGTACCATTTATAAGGCGTGACTGAACCTATAATTTTTGCGTGATTTGCTTTATTTTTGACTTTAAATACAGCCCAATTATCTTGCTCTGAGTATTCCATTTTATCAAATAAAACGGGTCTCATAGGAGCGTGTTCTACAACAGGAATTGGTTCAAGCCCATTGCCCCTTATAACTTTTCTCAATTCCATTCTGCGAATAAACTTATCAATATTTGCAGGAAAAACAATATTTTTTCTCTCATCCTCGCTTAAATTAAAAAGATTTCTAGGTGCACAAAGATAATCTATAATACAATTTTCGACTTCTTTGTAAATTGAATTGTAGTCAATATCTAATATCTGTGCGGTTTTTTCATCGTTTAATTTTATCCATTCAAAAAGTCTTGGGTTCAAGATTACAATTTCCGAAAAATTATCCACATGGGGCAGAGTATCAAACCCGACTATTTTACCGAGTGCATGCAGTATATTAACAGTAAGCTTTAACTGGCTTTTGATTGTATTAAAACCCAACCTGCACAGGTCTTTGTCAAAAAACTCAGAGTTTAAATCCCATGAATTTTGAACGTATAAACTCCCGTCACCTGTTTCCCATAAGGGCATAATGTGAACCGCATTTTCGGGGAAAGTCATTGCATACTTGATTATTCCCCAGTATGTTCCGGTTATTCGAGGGTTAATACCTATAATTTTAGCAGTTTGCGACCATTTTGTGTCTTTGTGTCCAGCAAGCGGTGACGGATAAGAGGTCGTGACATCAAAAGCCTTTTTAAGTTCACTTTCAGGCAAAATTTGCTTGAGCATATCAAAAGATTGCTCAAATGATAAATCCAAGCATTCTTTTGGTGTGATGTTAGTGTATTTTTGCTTTACAGGCATTCAGGATAATTTTTCTTATAATGTTCTTCTATTCGTGAAAGAAGTTTTTGTCGTTTTGCCTGTAATTCTTTCAACGATTCGCTCGCTTCCATTTTTTGTTTATCGGTTTCAAATTTTTTAATATAATCCTTATTTCTTGAAATTGAGTCTTCTGTTTCAGCTATTTTTCTCTGAAGTTCTTGAATGGTTGGCTCTGTACGCTTATACTCTGCTCTTGCCAAGCTTAATTTTAACTGCAGTTCCTCTCTTTCGTCAGGGTCTTGACAGTTATCGAAAGTTTTTTGCGCAGCTGAGAGATTATTATTAATATCATTCTCCATTTGCTTTTTTTGTCTTTTTTGTTGAGGCAGGTTCTCTTCGTTTGATTTTAAATCACTCTTGACCTCTGAAAGCTTGGCAAGAGTTTGTTCATAATGCCTAAGTTCATCACTCCTTAAACTTCTCTCTTCAGAAATAAGTTGTTCAAGTTTAGTGGCAATACTTTTCTGTTCTTCTAATTGTTCAAGCTTCTCTGTGTACTCTTGCTCGTAAAGCTCGCCCCTTCTTACTTGGTAAGGATCATCTCCATCTTTGTTTATTCCGTCAAAATATTCTGCATCTTTCAGTTTTTTAATGCAGGGCTCTTTTAGTGCATCAAAATAAACTATATTTTTGTGGAGAGATATATAAGATTGGTTTATAAAATGCTTTTTTACTTCAGAAAAACTGGGTATTTCAGGTTCGACATACCTTACTACAACCTGAGTATCTTCAGGTATTGAACTCATATCTACAAGCTCATCAATATCAGCGTAATATGTCTCTATATGTACTGAATGACCAAAAGGGTTACCGCCCTGATGGGCTTCATGGCGCAAACCTTTCACAAGTTCGGCTTGTTGTACTTCAGCATACTTTTCATCTCTGGTTGCTGATACAGGATCTTCGGGACCGCTCACAAGTTCTCCTGATGTCCCGTAACTCATGTGAAAATGATTAGTTTTGGAATAACCCTTAAACGATATGTTAGCCAAAAATGCATCCCTTGCAGCACCATTTGTTTTCGCGAAGTCAGGGTTTTGTTGATTTTGCGCTTTTGTTAAACCGCTGTTTTTCTGATCCTTTGCTTTTGTAAAACCAATACTCTTTTCAGTACTCTTAATAGCCTGTATTCTCATTGGGTTCTCCTTCCTTGTCTATTTCTTTTTTATTTCACTAATCTTTTTAACTTCAGCCCACTCTTTGATTCAATGCTGCGTTTACTACATCAGTCATTTTGGATTTTGATTGTTCGGGTATATTTTCCATAATCATATCTATTATTGATTGATATTGTTTTTTAGGTATTCTCTTGTATAGGTAGTCTTTAACT
>Ga0153940_1000087_pt1 | contig 61032 bp, 54 predicted proteins | sample TSNJ024MetaG_FD_104736 | JGI IMG/M metagenome (GOLD analysis project Ga0153940, IMG submission 104736) | Attine ant fungus gardens microbial communities from New Jersey, USA - TSNJ024 MetaG | ecosystem: Host-associated > Fungi > Mycelium > Unclassified | place: USA: New Jersey, Brendan T. Byrne... | reverse complement strand
GTATAAAAAGTGCTGCCTGAAATAAATCACAGGCATAAGATGCCCATACATAAACCTCTAATGTTTTAAATTTTATTAACTAAAAAAATATCCGATTTTCTTGCTTTTATCTTAGAAAACAGGATTCTTATATTCAGCCAGATCGGAACCGTTGAGCAATATAAAATCACCTGCACTTCCGGCCTTTAACTGACACTCTATACCATTTGGGAAAGGTGTCTCCGGTCTTTCTATCAATAAGAAAATCCCGCTATTTGATTCTATCCCCTGAGGCCAACGCCATTCTGCATGCAAATGATAATTGCCGTACTTCTGTTTGGTATACATATATCCAAGCGGCTCACCTGCTATATGGATCAAGCCATCCTTTACATAAAACACTTTTTCTGCCGGCACGTTATTTTTATCCAGTACAAAATTCCAGTTAGATAAATCTGTTCCGTTAAACAGCTTTTCCACTTCCTGAGCTTTCGCCTGTCCGCAGAACGACGTTAGAAACAAAAGGATCAACACTGCTACATTAAAAATCTTATTCATCGGTATTTATTTTAAGAAATCACTTATTTTATCGAAAGTTAAACGGAATTGCTTATCCACCTCATCCGCAATCTTCGGAAGCGCAGGAAACGGGTCTTCATGGATATATTTATACGGATAATCCAATGTCTCTATTCTGATCGGAATATCCCTGTCCGAACCCTGTAATGTATTAATAACCTCATATGCAGGTACAACCTCATCTTTAGCCAATGTAATAGCATAGAATTGATGACTCATTTCCCTGAAGCGATCTTCTCTGGCTATCGTTTGTGACCGATAGTTAAGCATACTTCTGAAATTATTTCCCTCGGGATGGGTATGCATATAATGGCGGAGTACTTCGTCACGTTTCATATGGCTTTCCAAATGTTCCACCACATAAGAATATAAACTTACATTGGCTTCACTGTCGAGAATAAACTTTGACACGGGTGATAGCCTGTTGAATACTGCACCTCCGCAGAATGTAGCATATTTTGAATGCGTAAAATGCCCGTCCTTATTGCTCATCATCAGTATCTCGCCAAGGAATGTACCAATAGAGTAAGAGAAGAAATCGATTGAAGCGTCTTTTTCTATTGCCGGGTGTAAGCCTTCTTTAAAGGCTTCGACAAAATCAATTACATCATAATAAGTCTGTAGGCCTGACCAAAGAAACCGTTGCGGCTTGTTATGAAGACGGGTACTGATAGCAACATTAGACAAACTGGAACAGATAACATCAGGATGGCGCTGCTTTCGCTGTTCGCTCACATGATACATCTCCCGCGAGTTGCTCCAAGTCGCAGGCGCACGGTTCATATGGAAAGCTATAGGAAACATCACTATCGATTTGCCTGTTTTCTCCGCTATATATTTTGCCCAAGGCAGGTATTTATTCCAGTATTTTTCATTAAAGCCATGAAACATAAAAATAATCCCCTTGGCCTTCTGCTCCTTCTTTGGCATTATCATATGGTAGCGGAATTTTATATTTTCCATAATCTCCGCATCCTTCTTATTCAGCATTTGCTGAATGACGTCAGGTTCATAATCTTCAGGTATACTTGGAATATACTCATAGTCGTCATTATTACCAAGTCCTCCGGGAAGGATAAAACGATAATTAGACTCGAAAGTAAAGTTACGCATAACAAGATGACTATCAATTTCAATCTCGCTATCAGTATAATTCTCTATTTTTTTGAGATGATTAAAAAGATCTATATATTTCATTTTAGTTATAGGTTAATTGATTTGCCAACTGTTGACGGATTACTGTTAACTGGTTAATAGTTGATGCCCTACTCTACAAAATAAACATTTCCTGAGTTCGCAATACTCACGCTTCAATTGAATCATTGCTTGCGAATCGGCAGCATTATTTAATGGCATTTTGAGTTTCTCGAAACGTTTCGTTATTAAATTTCTCTCCGGCTTCAATATCTCAAGAAAATGAAGTGCCCGCTCACGATGTATTTCACTATCGATAGTCCTCCCATAAATAAAAAGAATCGGAGCTACCGTATTTATAAGTATAATGTCGAGAGAAGCATCTCCCAGATATTTAGTCTTTCGTTCGGATGAAACTCCGAATGCATAATGCGTCTGCCAATATTCAGAAGTATTTACATGAAACATCAACCTGATGCGTCCCACATCATCGCAGGCTGTAATTTTAGAAAATAATCCATGAGAACTCTGTAATAAAGCAGCTAACTGGGCTATCCGAATCTGAGGGAAAGCAGTCGGCCGCGTTCTTAAACTTTTGAATACATATGATTCTAACGGGTTCAGTTCGTATTTATTTTTCAGGAAAGCATATTCTTTTTGTAGTAATGAATAATAATCGTCATTTACTTTAAGATTGTCCAGCATGCCTGACTGCCCGAATAACAAGGCTTCTATCTGAATAAGATTATCACCCTGCTTCCGGATATATTTCAAAGGCAAACTCAGCGCTAATCTCTCGAAAGAATCAGAATTTAACCCAAATCCGAAATTACGCGACAGAATTATATAAAATACATCTTCCCAAGAGTTATTATATCGCTCAAGTAGTTCCTGTATATGCTTCGACTTTCGTTCCAAACGCTCTATCAGCAACGTATTCATCCACGAATTGAGATGGAAAGAGGGTATAGATCCTATATAATTACAACAAGGAATATCAGTATTGGAATGAATGAGAAAATCATAATTCTCCATTATATGTTTCGGATAAGTAATTTCACATTGCATTACAAGTTGCCCGGATTCATTATATACCTCACAATTAGCTTTTTCTACAATGTGGAGTATAACAGAGTTATAATTCTTATCTACATCATGTTTATGCTTTATCCATTGATCCGATGATTTATGAATTTCCACATTACCAGCCCAAATCTTATCTCCTATCTTAATCTTCGCATTAAAGAAATCGGGGCCTTCATTTGTGTTAGGCAAGCCAACGTCAATCACTTCTATAGGCTGGTCTGTAGTCGTTTTCAGTTCTTTCTGAAAAAGCCTGAATTTCCATATGTAATGTAGAATATCTTCCATAATATATTAGTTAAGCCCCCTAAATCCCCCTTAGAGGACTTTAGCAAAGCCATAAATTAATATTCAATTAACTCCTCCCCCTTTCGGGGACGATGGGAGGGGCATCAAAGCCCTGTTATTCCCATTTTTTTCATCAGAAAACTTGCATTCATATTCTGGGCCACCCCTTCCCTTATTTTGTATGTAAAGGACAACTGCTCATCCTTTATATCAGCCTCAAATCTGTAATTCTTTATCGCATCCGGGAATTCTTGTTCCAGATTACCCAATACGAGATCATGCGTGGCAATTATCCCGTTTCCATCGAGCGAAACCAATTGTTTCATCAGAGCAATAGAACCTTTTTGTTTATCTTTCGAATTGGTTCCTTTCAGTATTTCATCCAGAATAATAAACAATTGCTCACCCGATTGCAGACGGTCGATAATCATCTTCAGCCGTTTGAGTTCGGCAAAGAAGTAAGATTCGTTATCTGTAAGCGAATCGGAAGTCCGCAAATTTGTAACCAATTTATAAGGATAAAACTTTAGCGACGTCGCACATACAGGCGCACCCGCACATGCCAGGATTAAATTTATACCGACTGTACGCAGATAAGTACTCTTGCCGGCCATATTCGCGCCTGTCACAACTAGAAAATAAGGATGCCGGCTTATCGTCACATCGTTGCGGACACAAACGCATCTGTTAAGCATCGGGTGGCCTATATCTTTTCCTTCCAGCATAAAAGTATCTGCAACTTGCGGATATGCGTAACCAGGGTTATTATAGGCAAAGATCCCAAGAGAAACAAGGCTGTCAAACTTTGCCAGAATTTTCAGCCAGGTGATAATATTATCCTTATGATGGGTAATCCATTTCTCTATTTTTATGGAATAGATAACATTCCAGAAAAAGAAGGGATTGAGGAAAAGGAGTCCCAGAACATTCGACGATTGGTCGAGATTATTACTATACGCCTTCAACTGGTGTATAGCCAGAGACGCCGATTCTCCACTGTTTATCTTGTCCTGTATCTTATTTAATAAGAAAGATTCAAATTTTTCATTCTCTATTATTCTGAATAGTTTCGAATATGTACCGAGCGTCTCTATTTTTTTTTCAAACAGGTTCTTCTTCGCATTAATATCCTTTAGGGGAGCAAGACTCAACAAGAAGAACATTGTCCAGACCAGACCTAATACAGCATATGGAAGCTGGCCGGCAATACATAGAATAAGAACCGTAACGGAAACAATAGGAGCAATATACATAAAATACCGCCAGAAACTCTTGGATAAAAGCTTTGTCTGCATAAACTGCTGTGAAAAGAAATGGATATTCAAATCTTCTGCACCTGTCATTTGCCCTACTGCCCTGAAATGGTCTAGTAATTCGGTCTTCCCTCTCAACTCTTTCAATGCTTCTTGCTGAGCCACGATTTCGTCTTTCTTCTCGAAGGAGTAAAGCAATGTATCCGCCAGCCTGTCTTTTCCGAAAGATGTCACAGTCCGATTGACTGATTGAAAAAGAGAATGATTACCAAACAAATCCAGATCTACACTGTAACTATGGTTTGCATCTGCTTTTTCGGGAGCGCCGTCGAATGCAGAAAAGTCATAGTCAATCCCTTTCAGTTCGTTTTCTGCATTTTGAACAAGTAATTCGCAATACTTCTTTTGAAGAAACAGCCGGTTATGATATTTCATTAAAAAGAGATAGATCACTAAACATACTCCTATTACAGTCAGCACCACTGGTGTATCACTCCACAAAATATAACAGGTAACAATACAAACCAAGACTATGACCAACCGGAAAGTCCCTACCTGAAATATGACCCTCTTTAGTTGGGATAACGTCGCTTTCTCTTTATCGATACGATTTTTATACGAATTCTTTACTTCTTCCAATGTCATAAATGTTAGTTACATATTACAAGCTACGAATATATGAAATTCCATTTTGATATTTAGAAACCCTATCAAAACAATTCATGCAATACATCCAATGATTTCAAACCGGGAAAATCGTAAAGATGTAAGCGATAATACTCCAGCACCTTATTTATTATATTTATCCTGTCTTGGCGCGAAAAGACAAAATGGTGCATATTTTCATATGAGATACGGGCTAATAACGAAAGTGATTTACTATCCGTCCTGTTCAGAAAGTGTTTATGCAAAGGCTGATAGAGAACAAATTCGCCATTCATCATATCAAACAAGCCATTCTCTCTGTACTCTTCCAAATTAGGGTAAAAGCCTAAAAAGTGGGTGAGTTTAAGCATGAATACCAAATGAAAGTTAGAAATACTCTTATCTGTCATTTCCAAAATCTGTACCGATTGTTCCAGAAAACTAAAAAGCAGCCGGCTATCGTTCGTATCCTTCAATACCCGGGTAAGAAATTCGGAAAGGAAAAAAGCCATGGATGTCTTGCTCAAATCACCGGATATATCATACAAATACATATCGGCACGGGCTTCACGTATCCGTTGTATATCGCGGGAAGCCTGATGCTCTACTTCCATATCGAGGATAGCAAGCGGCGAAAATAGAGATTTGGGTACTTTCGAACTCTTACCTCTGGCTTTCGACACCATATAAGTTACCCGCCCGAATGATTCTGTAAAAACCTGGGCAAGAACATATTTATCGTTATAATTGATGGTATTGAGTACCAAACCCCTTGTTTTATAAAGCACTCTGAAACAATTTTAAGGTCTCTGACATATTTATTATCTTATTCAGATTACAACAAGTAGTCAGACTCCAATAAATATAATATATCATTAAATACTTTCTTCTACTTAATGTTAACAAAAATACAAATACAAAATTGAAAATAACGGCTCTTAAAGAATAAATAACTAACTTCGTGCTATTATAGAGCAAAATCTAATTTTACAATTTTATGAGCAAAGACATTAAGAACATCCTCTTCGACTTTGGTGGTGTGATAGTAAGCCTGCACAAACAAACCGCATTAGATCGTTTTACAGCACTGGGATTCCCTAATATCAACGAATATTTGGGAGAATTCCGTCAGAAAGGGATTTTCCTCGAATACGAAGAAGGCAAAATAAACCGTGAAGATTTTGTTACTGAATTCCGCAAATTGTCGAATAATCCGAATGTCACAGCAGAACAAATAGACCATGCATGGTTAGGTTTTTTAGTCGATATACCTGATTATAAATATCAGTTGCTGAAAGACCTCCGTAAAAAATATAAAGTTTATTTACTTAGTAATACCAATCCCTCAGTAATGGGATGGGCCATGACACATGAGTTTTCGCCTGAAGGATTACCCATTAATGCTTATTTCGATAAATGTTATTTATCATATGAAATAGGATGCGCTAAACCAGACCGGGAAATTTTCGATTTCATTATAGCCGACTCCAAAATGGACCCTGCCGAAACGCTTTTCTTCGATGACGGAAAAGCAAATGTAGAGATCGGAGAAAAACTGGGATTCCAAACTTATCTGACCGATCAGGATGAAGACCTGCGAAAAGTATTTACAGATAGGGGATTACTATAAATAATAGCCACATATGTTGCTTATAGACAGAGAACATAAACTACAACACGCGCCGTTAGTAGCTACAATAGGCTTTTTCGACGGTGTACATACCGGTCACCGCTTCCTGATAAATCAGGTGAAAGAGGAGGCGGCCAAACGTGAATTACCCTCTGCCGTTATTACTTTTCCGGTACATCCACGAAAGGTTTTACAAAAAGATTATCAACCGGCATTGCTTTGCGGATTTGATGAAAAAACAGAGCGTCTGGCTTCCACCGGAATCGATTATTGTGTCTGTCTTGATTTTACAACGGAGATTTCCCAACTCTCAGCCGGAGAGTTTATGAAAGATATACTAAAAGATAAACTTTCAGTAAACACTTTAGTTATCGGATACGATCACCGCTTCGGGCATAACAGGGAAGATGGTTTTGCCGACTATAAACGCTACGGCGGTGAAATAGGGATCAACGTTATCGAAGCCCGGGAACTTCCCGGAGAAGAACATGTGAGTTCATCCCGTATCCGCAAATTACTCGCCGAAGGATATATCCGTAAGGCCGCTAAATTGCTCTCGTATAACTATACTATCTCGGGAAAGATAGTGGAAGGTTTCAAAGTGGGACGGACAATAGGCTTTCCTACGGCAAACATCCAGGTATGGGAAACATATAAAGTAATCCCGGCTTTTGGAGTATATGCAGTATATGTGCATGTAGAGGGACAAAGATATGATGGTATGCTATATATAGGCAAGCGCCCCACCCTCCACAATGGAGATAATATAAGCATAGAGGTAAATCTGTTCAACTTCGACGGAGATCTATATAATAAGGAATTAACGGCCGAATTCATTGATTTTGTACGTCCTGACGAGAAATTTATCGACATCGATACGTTAAAGAAACAAATCGGAAATGATAAGGACACGGTGATCAGTGTCATTGAAAATTATAAAAGGTTCAATTCCTGACATTTTCAGTCATAATCATACAATAAAATATAAAAAAGCAAGGCGTAACAAAAAAATAATTGGTTAAAATGCTAAATAACTGATTTTTATTTTTACATTTGCTATCGCATAAGAGTTCTTAAGTGTAGTTTAAATTTTTCTTTTCAAGTCATTTCCCTTCTTTGGTAACCTTTCTTGTCTAGTTTCTTTTAGCTTTCCTATTTATTTACATCTTCTGCATAGAGTATTTATTATTTAATTTTATTTTTTTACAATGAACATTTTTATCGCAGGGTTGAGCTACAGCATCAACGACAATGATTTGAAGGATCTATTCAGTGAATACGGAGAAATCACTTCAGCAAAAGTTATTATGGACAAAGCTACTGGCCGTTCTAAAGGTTACGGTTTTGTTGAATTAGCTGACAATGCAGCTGGCCAAAAAGCTATTGAAGAACTGAATGGTGCTGAATATGACGGAAGAACTATTTCCGTTTCTGAAGCTCGTCCTCGCACAGAAGGTGATCGTCCTCGCAGAAGTTATGACAATAACAGAGGTGGAGGCAATAATGGTGGATACAGAAGACGTGAATATTAATAGTCTCTGACAAAATACATGAGGAGCCATACTGGATAGTATGGCTCTCTTGTTTTTTACAAGAGATTCTTTTCCAGCATTACCATATCCACACAACGCTCGCCATCGTCGAATACAGGTTCGGGATAGTTGTCAACGAAGAAATTCTTTTTAACACCTGAGATCTTAAATCCATTTTTCTGATACAGGCTAAGAGGAGACAAGCTAACATCTGCGGTACCAATAATAAGTTTACTATATCCTGAATCTCTGGATATACCGGCAGCATGAACCAATAAGGCAGTACCGATACCCTGATTCCGACAGTCTTCAGCTACTGCTATATTCTTTATTTCGATTATATCAGCTTCAACCGGATATAATATATATACAGCTACTATCCTGCCATCCTTTTCCGCAACATAGGTATAATTCCGATCCAGATATTTCCCGATGACCTCTATCGAAGGATCAGCCGAAAGAAGTAAATCGTACGGAATTTGCTCTCCGGGGTTCAGCAATCTGATTTTCATATTAATTTTTTTAGTATAAATATATGGAAATATCCTTTTAAATTTATCTATACATACAAAAACCATCAGCCTACAATTGATGATTCACAATTATTGAAAAGAATGAAAAAAAAAGCATCTATGAGAAATTCAATGCATAAATGTCACTTTTGTAAAGTTTTTATATAAAAAACAGTTAACAGTTTTATATAATAAAGAACAATAGGGAGAAATTCCCTTATTCCGGCCCCAAAGGCGTATAAAATACCAGAAATATGCTTTACGACATACTTTCGGCAATTAATATTCATAAACATTTTTATACATTTACTCTAATTTAATTAACCTAATATTATGAAAAAGATTGCCCTCTTTATTCTGTTTATTTTCGTATTTCTGAATGGTTATAATTGCTATTCACAATCAAAGTACGGTAACGCCACAGTTGATGAATTGTCGATGACCTCATATCCTCAGGATACGACTGCCGCCGCCGTTATGTTATTGAAAAAAGGTGATACACGCTTCGTCTACAACAACCTATATGGCTTTCAGTTTGAATACACACTTCAGGTGAAGATAAAAATACTTAAAACCGAAGGCCTTGAGTGGTGTGACCAGGAAATCTCATATTATCAGGCGAGCAGTTCATCAAAAGAAGATATCAGAGGGTTATCCGGAACAACTTACAATCTGGAAGGAGGTAAAGTAGTGAAGACAAAATTATCCAAAGATTTCATTTTTGAAGAAGATACCGACAATAAATGGAAAGTAAGGAAATTTACAATGCCTGCTGCAAAAGTAGGATCTGTTATAGAATATAAATACACAATCGTATCTGATTTCTTTTACGATCTCCGCGATTTCAATTTTCAGTCATCTATACCGATTCTCTACACCTCATTTGACGTCATATTACCTGAGTACTTCCGATACAACTTAAATACTCAGGGATACATCGCATTAAGGCCTAAGAAAGAGCCTGTAAATGAGACGTTCCATATCCAGTATAAAGATGACAACGGACGATCGCAAGCAACTCAGGTACGATGTTCTGCCGATCGTTATACATTTGAGGCAACCGATGTTCCCGCGATTAAGAATGAATCGTATCTATGGACAATAAACGATTATATATCGAAAGTTTCTTTTGAACTTAAAAGCATACAAATGCCATATTCCACAGTGAAAAACTATTCTTCATCGTGGAGCAATATCGATAAAGAAATTATGGAATCCAGTCTGTTCGGAGGTAATCTGAAGAAAGCAGATTTATTCAAAGACGAAATAACCAAAGGGAATGTAACCTTTGACAGAGCAAAAGAAATACAGGATATGGTCAAATACAAAGTGAAATGGAATGACCACAACGCTTTCTATCCAAAAAATCTGAAAGATGCCTTAAAGAACGGAATTGGTACAAGCGCGGATGTAAACTTCCTGTTAATAAACGCACTCCAGGCCGGAGGATTCAATGCATTCCCCGTAATATTGAGTACCAGAAGTAATGGACGCATGCCTATATCGCATCCTAGTATATCAGCATTTAACTATGTAATCACAGGCGTCAAGATAGATACTACAATGTACTTTACCGATGCCGCAGCCAAATACGGAGACTGGAACTTGCTTCCCGAAAAATGCATGGTACCACAAGCACGTATCCTGAGAACAGACTATTCCGACTGGGTGGACCTTACTGGAGTTTCGACCGGTTCAATATTAAAAACAATAAATATAACTATTAACGATTCTAAACTTGTCGGCAAATCAACCGACACACGCAAAGGTGCTGCCGCATACAATACCAAGGTCAGCTACTACAACCATAAAGATCAAAATGACTATATAGAATCGATAAGTAAGAGACTTTCCTGTGAAATAGACAGTTTCTCTATATCTAATCTGGATAACACCAGTGAGGCCTTGAAAATGAATTATATACAATCCTCGGATATTGACACGGCTGATGAATTTTTATATATCACTCCACTTACAGATAAACCATATTCCGAGAATCCATTTAAGAAAGAAACACGTGAGTATCCAATCGAATTCGACTATCTCCTCAATTTTGTACAAATAATAGATTTTATTGTACCAGAAGGATATACAGTAGAAGAGTTACCCAAAGGTGAGAGAATGCTCCTCAACGATAATGATATGAGCCTCATCTACCGGGTTGTTCAATCAGGCAGTCAAGTCCGGCTTCATTATCAGTACCAATTGAAGAAGCTACAATTCTTACCTACTGAATATGAGAGTCTACGTGATTTCTTTTCAAAATTAATAGCCAAGAATTCAGAACAGATTGTACTCAAAAAGGTATCAAGTGCAGAATAAATAAGAACCACAACCATTATGTACAGACATTTCATTCTAACTCTCTATATATTATCATCTGTAATAGCATATGCAAATGGTAATTCGACAAACCAGGCTTCCGACAGCCTCCGTGAAAATGCGGTTGCGATTGTCCAGAATTCCGATATAGTAATAATCCAGACGGATAAGAATAATGCCACATGTAAGGTGACGAAAACAATGACAATCCTCAGCAAACAAGGAGAAGGTTTTGCCCATTTTTATGCTTATAATGACAAATTTAAGGAAATGAAAGATTTTTCTGCTGTCATAAAAAATGTATCAGGCAGCGTTATGCGGAAAATCGGAAAGAAAGATTTGACGATATCTTCCATGTCCGACCAGATGGCAACAGATGCCTACTCTATTGTCTATGAATATAAGGTTCCCACATATCCATACACGATAGAATATACATATGAAGAAAAATGGAAGAACGGTATAATCTCATACCCCGCTTTCACACCCATTCAAAGTTATATGCAATCGCTGGTCAATGCCAGTTACAGGATAGAACTGCCTGCGGATATGAATCTGAGATATGATGCAAATTTCGATTGTAATGTTAAAGATGAAATTGTAGGTAATAAACACATATATTCATTTACCGCAAACAACCTCAAAGCGATCAACAGTGAACCTTTGGCTCCTGCGCTAAGGGATATATATCCGAGAGTATTGATTGCTCCGGCTGATTTTTGCTATGATTCCTCTTGTGGGAATATGTCGGATTGGAAAAACTATGGCATGTGGGTGTCCGGTTTACTCAAAGGACGTGATGCTTTACCAAATGATATTGTTGACAAGCTTAAATCACTTGTAAAAGATGCCAAAACGGATAGAGAAAAGGTAGAGATATTATTTAAATACCTGCAAGAGAATTCCCGGTATGTTAGTATTCAATTAGGTATCGGAGGATTTCAGCCAATAGAAGCATCAACCACAATGAAAACAGGGTTCGGAGATTGCAAAGGCTTATCAAACGAAATGAAAGCTATGCTAAATGCAATTGGTATCCCTTCAAACTATTGTGAGATATATTCCGGAAATAGGAAGTCCTTTACTAAAGGCTTTTCGAATATAAGTGAAACTAATCATGCTATTTTACTTGTACCCATTCAGAATGACAGCTTATGGCTCGAATGTACTTCTCAAACAATACCTTTTGGCTATATCCACGATAATATAGCCGGACATGACGCCCTTGTTGTAACTGAAAACGGAGGTAAAGTTTGTCAAGTTGCCAGGTATCAGGATAAAGACAATAAACAGGAATCAATAATAACTATTAATGTCTCGGAAGATGGGACAGCAAATGGCACCCTGGCCTTTGTTGAACATCTGCATGGATATCTTTACAATGTATTTGCCATGACATCAAAGGACAGAGAAAAAGTAATCGGATACATCAACCGAAATGTCAGATTTCCTAAAGTACAAATAGATAATATAAGGACAAACGAGGATAAGTCATCACTACCGTCCTGCGCTTTATCCGCTGACTTTATAGCTACTGATTTCGTAAATAAAACAGGTACCCGTTTATTTATCCCGGCATGTCCTCTGGAAAAAGGAAGCTATAATATGTTTTCATCCAATACGCGCATTCAGGACATTGTGATTAACAATGGGTTTTCAGAATCCGACTCCATCATTATCAATATTCCTGAATCATACACAACTGAATCTTTACCCAAGAATATATCCCTGACAACTCCCTTTGGTAAATTCGAAACAGAAGTAAAACAAGATGGGAATAAGATTATATATATTCAAAATATTGATATCTTTACAGGACGGTATGACAAATCGCAGTATAAAGAGATCAAGGCTTTCTTCTCTGAAATTACTGCTGCGACAAAAAGGAAGTTAGTATTAAGGAAATCATGATCAATAATTATAGTAAACACAAAGTATCTTAACAGGGCATCAAGACGAAGCTAAAAAGCTGAGAACTAACGCCCTCAGCTTTTTATTTTTTTCTCTATTTCTGCTATTTCGTCCCGGAATACTTTGTCTACTTCCATTTGCTCTTTCACTGTCTTACAAGCATGAAGTACTGTCGCATGATTCTTCTTGCCTATGAGAGACCCGATCTGAGCCAAAGACATTTCGGTATAACTCTTCGACAGATACATAGTCACCTGTCTGGCTTGGACTATCTGCCGCTTGCGGGAAGCAGTATGAATCAACTCATTCTTTATATTATAGAAGTCACAAACAACAGATTCTATTGCGTTGATTGTTATCTTCTTTGCTTCAATTTTCTTTATTGCCTGTCCGATGACACGTCTGGCCAAAGATAAATCTATTTCTTTATTATATACTAGGGAATGTGCCATAATAGATACGATAATACCTTCGAGATCACGCGCATTATCTGTTACATTCTCTGCTATATAGTCCACCACATCTTCAGGTATGGATAACCCATCGTGAAGAATCTTATTTTGGAGGATCTTTGACCTCAAACCCTTATCGGGATGATCTATTTTCGTGGTCAAACCCCATCTGAAACGTGTGAGCAAGCGCTCTTCTACTCCCTGAAGCTCAGCCGGAGCTTTGTCTGAAGTAAGGATAAGCTGCTTGTTATTCTGATGCAGATGATTGAATATATGGAATAGTGTATTCTGAGTACGCTCTATTCCAGCCAATTCATGTATATCATCTATGATAAGTACGTCGATACCCTGATAGAAGTTGATAAAGTCATTGGTCGTATTATAACGTCCGGCATCAGCATACTGAATTTTAAATAAGTGAGCCGACACATATAATACACGTTTCTCCGGAAACAGCTCTTTTATACGTGTCCCTATGGCATGACAGAGATGGGTTTTACCCACACCGGATGTACCATGAAGAAACAACGGATTAAAAGCCGTCTTGCCAGGATTTTTTGTTATAGTCTCACCTGCAGTCCGGGCCAGTTTATTACTTTCTCCTTCAAAAAAGTTATCAAATGTATATTTCAGATTCAACTGAGAGTCAAAATCATCCGCAACAACTTTCTGAAAAGGATTAGGTACTTTATTGGAGCTTTTAATATGTCCCTTATCAACAGGTAATGTCTTAGCGTCACCTCTATAATCTACAACTGTATTAGTTGTATTCTCCATCAATATGCGATACTGTAATATTGTATCTTTACCGATTTCGCGATGCAGAGTGGTTTTCAGTAAATCGACAAACTTATCTTCCAGATACTCATAAAAGAATTGGCTTGGTACCTGTATTGTAAATACCTTATTTTCATAGGATAAGGGTACAATAGGTAAGAACCATGTTTTGAAAGCCGCTTCAGGTATATTATCCTGAATGACCGTTAAACAATTAGCCCATAAATTTTGAGTTGAAGAAGGATTCATTTATTAGTTTAGTTATTTTTGTCTATATTACTCTCTCGATTTCGTAATGTAAATTTCATCATTTATTTCATAAAAAAAAAGTGCCCCCAAATTTGGATTTCTAGTTTTAGAAACATCTGTTTTAATTTCAATGACTTATGACGTAATTACAAAATCACCCCTATCGACATAAATAACCGACTAATAATCAATCAATTGCGTTTTTAATAGCATTTTAATTACGTTTTAACAATTTCGTAATACTGCCTGAAAAGTATAAGGGTGACACTATTAAGCAAAAAAAATATTTTTACTTATTTAGATCAATTCTAAATAGAATGATTTAAAAGACCTTTACATTAATATAACGGGATGGATTTTGCCTTACATCTTTAAGTAACAACGAAGCATTACTAATTGTTCCGTTAATACTATCATATAATTGACGATCATTCAATAATAATCCCAAAGAATTATCTTTAGATGTGATTTTCGTAGAAAGATATTCTATATTTTTCATCGTAGAATCTACAGACCTGAATGTGGAAGCCAAATCCATTTGATTTATCTTGCCCGACACACTGCTTAGGTCATTAGACATTTTACCCAGATTTCCGGTTATGGCAGGAACATCCTTATTTAAGGTGGTCATCATAAAATTCAGTTGTTTGGTCGATTTGGCCAGGTCGCCTGTAATCTGATTGATATCTGTCAGTGACTGGTTCAATGCAGGATTGTTCACCAGCGTCTGAAGGCCGATAAGTATCGAATCAATCTTCGGTATAAGCTGTTCTACCTGAGGCAGCATAGTACCTGCCGCATCTAGCATCCCTTTCACCCGGATACCTTTTATAGTATCTGTGGAAGAAAGGTTCTCCTTTGTATAAGGATTAGTCTCAAGCATGATTGTTGCCGAGCCCAGAACAGAAACATCCAGCGACATTTTGCTACCTTTGGGTATCTCCATGCCTTTGTCCATATTCAGGTATACAATCACACGTTTTTGATTTTTAGGATCAAGCTCCATGGAAGATACCAGACCTACCTGAAAACCATTCAGCGTAACAGGTGTAGACTGAGTTAGCCCTGACACATCGTCAAAGACGACAATATATGAATTTGATGGTTTAAAAAGATTTACCCCTTTCAGAAAACTGATGCCGTAATACAAAAGGAAAATTGCGATTACAAAGGCTATACCTATTTTTACTTCTTTCGACATTTTACTCATAACTGTTAAATATATGTAATTCTAAGGTCGCAGACCTATTTATTATTTTGCTAAGTTTAAATACAACAAATAGTTATTATTAAAAACCGTCTCCCACCCACATAGTGTTTTGCCATTACTTATTTAATACGTTCCCCGTTTTTAAATTTTACTACAAACGCATCTTTAAATTTAGCCCTGACTTGACGCTGTATTTTAATTATCTCATTATAATCTGTTGTTGAGCCATAAGTATATTTATAGCTGCTGCCATCTCTATAAAATGAAACCGGTGAAAGATCTTTAAATTCTTTTGAGTTGTCTGAGAGTTTCTTTGGCGACACCAAGAACTGTACCCGGTACTCTGTCTGATTGCTAATATTCCTTGTTGCTGCTTTCTCCGTCTTTGCTGAAGGCTCAGTCTCCTTTTTCGGGGTTTCTCCGATCTTCTTTGGAGATTGCTCTCTTTTCTTTGGTACTTCTACCATATTTTTTACTCTGGACGATTCTTTCGCAACCGGAGTATCGACTTTCTCTACGGCATAAGTATCTTGAATGACTGCTTTGTCTTTTATGATAGCTTCGTCAACTGCAATATCATCGATTTCCTCATTTTTATCCGGAGCTGCAACATAGCGGCCTTGCTTTTTATCAAATTCCCGTTTATATTTTTTAAACCCCGAGTATATAGCGGTCGCCATCGCCCTCTGGCCCAATCGGGAAGATAAATATTTAGCTTCTGCCTGATTATTGATAAACCCGAGTTCGATAAGCACACTTGGCATACTGGTTTTTCTTAACACAAGAAATCCGGCTTGCCGCACGCCTCTATCGGTACGTTTTGCGATATTTTTAAAATCCTTTTGTACATAATCCGCAAATTGCAGGCTTTGCTCCATATATTTATTCGATATGAACTCAAATATAATGTACGACTCCGTCGAATTGGGATCGAAGCCTTCATACTTCGATGTATAATTGTCCTCTAACAGGATAACGGAGTTTTCCCGTTTTGCTACTTCCAGGTTTTCAGCGCTACGCGCTAACCCTAATATATAAGTATCGGCACCGGAAGCATTAGTCGTCTTTGAAGCCGTTGAATTTGTATGAATGGATATAAACAAATTGGCTTTAGCTTTATTGGCTATCTGCGTCCGCTTATCCAAGTCTACAAAAACATCCGTCTTACGGGTATAAACAACTTTCACATCATTAAAGTTTGCTTCTATCAGTTCCCCCAAAGTTTTAGCTACTCCCAGATTTATATCTTTCTCCTTATATATACCCCTCACTGCTCCGCCGTCCTTGCCTCCATGCCCGGCATCGATAACAACGACAAACTTAGGCTCAGCAGCAATTGTGATTCCCAAGAACATGAATATATAAACAAAAAGAATAAAGAACCGTTTCATACTTACAATTTAACTGTATGAAATTTACACTAAGCTTTATTATATACAACCTCGTTTTTCAACTCTTTACCATCGAAGAAATCAAGGATATTATTCATAGTTGTGTGTGCAATATTCGACATGGCCTCCTGTGTAAAGAAAGCCTGATGAGATGTCACGATCACATTATTGAAAGACAGTAACCGGGCAAGCACATCATCAGTCATCACACTATCCGAATGGTCTTCATAGAAATAAGCCCCTTCTTCTTCATACACATCCAGACCTGCATAACCGACCTTACCACCAAGCAGCCCTTCTATCAAATGTCTGGTATGGATCAACTTTCCACGCCCGGTGTTGATAATCATCACCCCTTCTTTCATTTTAGCGATGGATTCGTCACAGATAAGATATTCAGTCTCTTTTGTTAACGGACAATGTAATGTAATAATATTGGCATTAGCATACAATTCATCCAGTGACACATACTTAACGCCTGTAGCATCAGCCCATTTTGTATCCGGATATAAGTCATAAGCCAGCACATTCATACCCAGCCCCTGAAAGAGACCTGTAGCAACTTTCCCTATCTTGCCCGTACCGATTACACCGATAGTCTTGCCATACATATCGAATCCCTGAAATCCTATCAATGAAAAGTTTCCGTCGCGTGTACGCAAAAATGCACGATGAACCTTTCTATTGAGACAAAGCATCAAAGCCAATGTATGTTCGGCAATAGCATGAGGTGAATAATCAGGAACGCGCACTACCTTTATGCCCTTTCTGGCGGCGGCTGCTATGTCTACATTATTAAACCCGGCACAACGCAATGCAATCAGTTTTACACCATAGGAATGAAGTTTAGTCACCACCTCTTCATCTACCTTTGCATTTACAAAAATACAAACAGCATCGGTCCCACTTGCCAAAAGCACATTATTCTTATCAAGATGTTCTTTATGATAGACCAGTTCGAAACCATATGCTTCGTTTGCCTTATTAAAAGTAGCCATATCATAAGGCTTTGCGTCAAAAACCGCTATTTTATATGCCATTGCTTTACCTACTATATATATTATTAATCCTTTATACCTGATTGCAAAAGTAATTAAAATAACCTTTATCCTCAAAAACTACATTGATTAGTTCTTTTTCGGCCTGTTTTTTTCATTTTATTTACATACCGTTTACCCAAAAAGGTAACAAAGGTAACAGTTTTTTCAGTAAACAGTTAGCAGTCATCAGTTCACAACTTGTATCTCGTGCCTTGCCTACTGGTATCTCATATAACTTTCAACTTACGACTTGTTAAAAAGTAACAAAGGTAACAGTATTTTCAGTTATCAGTTAACAGTCATCAGTCAACAACGGGTAAGATGTAAAAACTTTGCGCCTTAGCGCCTTAGCGTCTTTGCGTGAAACAAAATAGATAGGCTGCTTCCCATAGTTGGTAATTGCCCGCAGGACGAAGTAACTGGTAACTAAAAAAAGTAACAAAGGTTACAACTTTTCATTCATTTGCTAATATGCGAATTTGCAAATCCGCTAATCAATACATCAAAGAGCCAAAAGCTGACAGCTTTGTATATAGATAAACTTACCACCAACTCTTGCATTTCTCTACCCGGCCTCAAAAAAAAAAAAAATACATTCAGATTGTGACCTTTCCGGGATAATAGCGACCTATATAAGACACCTCTGAGAAATCAGAGTCACACACACTGCTTTTCTTAAAACAAAAAAACGGAGACAAAGTTTGCCTCCGTTTTTTATTATACAAAATCTGTTTTTCCTACTTGGCGTAACTTACGGCACGGGTTTCACGGATAACTGTGATTTTTACCTGTCCCGGATAAGTCATTTCGTCCTGTATCTTTTTAGCGATATCAGCAGACAGTTTTTCTGTTTCTACATCATCTATCTTATCTGCACCTACTATTACACGCAATTCGCGTCCGGCCTGGATAGCATATGTCTTTAATACACCCGGATACGAAAGAGCTAATTGCTCCAGGTCATTCAATCGTTTGATATATGCTTCTACAATTTCACGGCGTGCTCCCGGACGTGCTCCCGATATAGCATCACAAACCTGTACAATAGGCGCCAGAAGACTTGTCATCTCCACCTCATCGTGGTGAGCCCCAATAGCATTGCAAATATCCGGTTTTTCCTTATATTTTTCTGCAAGCTTCATACCTAGTAATGCATGTGGCAATTCCGGCTCATCATCAGGCACCTTGCCTATATCGTGTAACAATCCGGCTCTTTTTGCTTTCTTTACATTAAGCCCAAGCTCTGATGCCATAATAGCACACAGGTTAGCTGTCTCACGGGCGTGTTGCAACAAGTTTTGTCCGTATGATGAACGGTACTTCATTTTACCTACAAGGCGTATCAACTCAGGATGCAAACCGTGAATACCCAAATCAATAGTAGTACGCTTACCCGTTTCGATAATTTCTTCTTCGATTTGCTTCTTCACTTTAGCCACCACTTCCTCGATACGGGCAGGGTGTATACGACCGTCTGCTACCAACTGATGTAATGCCAGACGGGCTACTTCACGTCTTACAGGGTCAAAACCTGAAAGCACTATCGCTTCCGGTGTATCGTCTACTACGATTTCAATACCTGTAGCAGCTTCCAATGCACGTATATTACGTCCTTCACGGCCAATAATACGTCCTTTTATTTCGTCAGACTCTATATGGAAAACTGTAATAGCATTTTCTATAGCTGTTTCCGTAGCAACGCGCTGTATAGACTGTATTACGATCTTCTTCGCTTCCTTATTGGCTGTCATCTTAGCCTCTTCCATTATCTCATTGATATAAGACTGGGCATGCGATTGCGCCTCATCTTTCAAAGCCTCTACAAGTTTTTCTTTTACTTCTTCGGCCGACAATCCGGAAAGAGCCTCCAGTCTTTCCACTTCTTGTTTGTGAAGTTTATCAAGATCCTGCTTTTTCTTTTCTACTATCTCCAGCTGACTTTCCAGATTAGCTTTAACGGTGTCAGCTTCGTTTTTCTTACGTTGGAGTTCTTCCTGTTTTTGGTTCAGGCTCAATTCACGTTGCTTGATTTTACTCTCTGCTGCCTGTATTTTAGAGTTCCGGGCATTGGCCTGTTTCTCAAACTCAGATTTCATTTGCAATGCCTGCTCTTTTACTTCCAGCAATTTATTTTTCTTGATTACTTCAGCTTCCTGCTCCGCTTCTTTCACCTGACGTTTAAACTTTGAATTCGCCATGAAATTCAAAGCCACCCACGCCACGACTGCTCCGGCTAGGAAAGCTATTACATAAAATAATATATCCATAATTTATTTTTCATTATTTAAAAACTCAATTTATATAAACTAAAAAACACTAATTTAAGTATGAATAATATTCTCATACTTAAAATTAGTGCTCTAGATTTTTTCTCAGTACTATAATTTTATTTTACATGACCTCTCAGATAATTTTCCAATTCCTGCGTCAGTTCTTTCATCCTGGACTCAAATTCATTTGCCCGTAATTGATACTCAACCTTCTCTGCTACAGCCTGTATTGCTGTCATTGCCATATAATCGCTATTCTGCAATGAATGGGATGAATCTCCTGTAAAATAATTTTTATATTGAACTATTTTATAATCTATTTCCTCCGCAGCCTTCCTGAATACTTCTTCCTCCTGCCTTTTTATCCGGAGAGGATACCTCATATCAGCTACGCGTAGATTAATTATTAAATGCTCGTCCATAACTTTGCCTTTATTCGTTAATTTTTCAGCATGGCGATACACTTATCTACATCTCGCACTAATTTCGACAATCGCTTCTTTGCTTGTAATGTATCATCTTTATTCTCTGAGGAGAAAGATTTTACAAATTTCAGATTGTCATATTTTGCTTTCAGCTCTTCCACTTCTGATGCCAAACCTTCAATTGTCATACTTCTCTGTATCAACTCCTGTCTCAATAAGGCGTTCTCTTCTTTTAACGTATCACAGAGGTACATTAATTGCCGCATCCTTATTTCAAATTCGGCCAGAAGTTTTTCGTCATTTTCAGTCATAAAGCAGCCAAAATGCTAGACAAAAATAAATAATACCAACGAATTAACAAAATTATTACTCTTCTAAATTTATTAAAAAGAAACCGGACGTATACAAATAAAAAAAAGAGCCGCTTATGCGAAAGATAAGCGCCTCTTTTATCTGAAATTATTGTTCTGCGTTTTTACAACAAAACGACCTGCAAGTCGTCTTTTAGTTCATTGAAAGCTATTTTGCCTTCTCTTGCTAACCAGCCTAAAGCCGCATACATATCTTTTTCTGTCAATTTGCATGCTTTTTTAATGTCTTTAAGCGGTTTGCTTCCCTCTGCATCTAGGTAAGTCCAAATAATACCTGCGTTTGATCCAATTTTTTCTTTCATAATGGGTGCTTGTTAAAAAATTAAACTCGTTATTATTTCGATGACAAAAGTACATAAAATGAACCATCTATACAATTTTATATTACAAATTTTAACAGAAACACGGGATTATGACATTTTCGTTAAGCTTACAAACTGTTTGATTATTAATTAAAATCTTGTAGATTTGTGTAAAAATGATTCCTCTTGCAATTCCTTAGCTTACATAAGAAAAAAGAATCGGACAGCGACGAGACTCTCTTGTCAAAATTTAAAGAAACGCGTAAAGCTGAATATTTCCAACAGCTTTACGAACGCTACATTCCCCTCATTTACGGTCTTTGCCTCAAGTATCTGCAAAACCCCGGGCAGTCACAGGATGCCGTAATAGATATTTACGAAAACCTGTCTCAAAAGATTCAGGACTACGAAATCAAGGTATTCAAAAACTGGCTTTATAGTGTAGTAAAGAATCATTGCTTTCATATACTGAAAGAAAATAAGAGGGAAATTATTGTTAATTTCGATTCCCAGCTTATGGAATCGGACAGTTCTTTTACTCTATTTGATGACAGCAGGGATGAAGAAAAGGAAAGCGCTCTGAATGAGTGCCTGGAGAAACTGCCGGAACCTCAACGGATAGCAGTAGAAAAGTTTTTTTACGAAGATAAATCGTATGCGGACATCGTGGATGAAACAGGCTTTCATCTCAAAAGTGTAAAGAGTTATATACAAAACGGAAAACGGAATTTAAAAATTTGTATCGAAAAAAATCTGAAAGAATGAAGTTTTTAGATTACATAAAAGGACAAAGAAAAGGTAAAGATGCCCATCGGATAGAAAAAGATTCGATGAAAGATCCGTTTTTGTACGAGGCTATAGACGGATTCGACAGCATCGACGACAACCATATCGAACGTATCAATAATATACAAAACCGGTTAAAGGCCAAATCGAAAACAAAAAACAAGGTAAACGGCAGGCAAATGTGGCAATCGGCTGCCGCCGCTATTATCATCATAATCGGCATCGGCGGATATTTTCTGACCGACTATCATAAATCGGGACTATATGCTCAACAGGCAAACGAAAATTCCATTATCGAGATCTATGTACCTGAAGCATACTATGCTGAAAATATAGTGGTGATCGCACAAAAGAATGCTGAACTGGCAAAGGCTTATAAGCCGGATATCTCCCGCTTCAAAATAGAAAGTGAAGAAAGTGCTTCGATGAGTAAAGCCGAGCAGGAAATCTTGTCGGAAGATGCCAAACGCATGAGCGAAGTGCCGATAGAAATATATGTACCTGATGATTTCGAAAGCAGAACATCCTCTCCGGAAGAAGCGAATAGCGGTAAACCCGAACCTATAGGCGGCTACGAAAAATACAATGAATACCTGAAAAAATCGCTCCGTCGACCGACCGATGACATATGCAAAGACCGTAAGGGCAAAGTAGCCGTAGAATTCTCGGTCAATTCCCTGGGGCGGCCATTCCTGTTCGATGTAAAATACAGTTTGTGCGGCACGTCCGATAATGAAGCTATACGACTGATTCAATCAGGTCCGTGCTGGACTACAGGAAGTAAAGAACGAGTTACTGTAAAGGTCGAATTCTAAACATCAACTTTTCAAGATTTACTCTTCACTTTTTAATAAGTCGGGACGCAACCTTTCGGTGCGCTCTATTGCCTGATGCAACTTCCACTCATCTATCTTAGCCTGATGACCTGACAATAATATATCAGGGACTTTCCATCCTTTATATTCTGCCGGACGGGTATAGACAGGCGGAGCCAGCAGATTGTCCTGAAAAGAATCCGACAAAGCCGATTGCTCATCACCTATTGCTCCCGGAATAAGCCGTACTATGGCATCTGCCATTACAGCAGCAGCAAGTTCTCCCCCGGTAAGCACATAATCCCCTATCGATATTTCACGGGTTATCAGATGCTCACGAACACGATAATCTATACCTTTATAGTGCCCGCATAGAATGATGATATTTTCATATACCGACATCTGATTTGCGATCTTCTGATTGAAAACTTCGCCATCCGGAGATGTATATATTATTTCATCATAATTACGTTGTTGTTTCAATGCAGTTATCGCATTATCAATCGGCTCTATCTGCATTACCATACCTGCTTCGCCACCAAAGGGATAATCATCCACATTCCGGTGTTTATTGGTAGCATAATCCCGAAGATTATGAACGACTATTTTTACAAGACTCTTATCCTGTGCCCGTTTCAGTATAGAGCAGTCAACAAGCCCCATGAACATCTGAGGCAAAACACTTATGATATCTATCCGCATAAATAATGTGATAATGAGAAAATATGCCGGTGTGCCAAGGCGCGAAGCGACAAAAAGTTCTTGTTTTTTAAATTATTTTATTGGCTAATTGGCACATTAGCATATTGTCTAATTATTTTTATGGAACATACTACCATTGGCCTGTGCAGTCGGCATCACCAGTATATCCTGTATATCGACATGGGGTGGCTGGGATACTGCATAAAAAACAGCATCGGCAATATTTTCGGCTGTCAGGGCATCGTACCCGTCATATACCAAATCGGCTCTATCCTGATTTCCTTTGAAGCGGACGAGCGAGAATTCTGTATTCACTGCACCCGGACAAACCTGAGTTACCCGTATATTGTATGGCAGCATATCCATACGCATACCCTGGCTCAATGCATCTACAGCATGTTTGGTAGCACAATATACCGCTCCGTTAGGATAAACACCTTTTCCAGCAATGGAACCAAGATTAACGATATGCCCCGATTTTCGTGATACCATCCTCGGAGACACTACACGGGTCACATATAACAGCCCCTTGATGTTGGTATCTATCATCCGCTCCCAATCATCAATTACTCCCTGCTGGATAGGATCTAGTCCCACGGCAAGCCCGGCATTATTGACAAGGATATCGATTGCCTTCCATTCTTCGGGCAGATCAGTAATCGCTTTCTCCACTTCTTTGTACAGCCGCACATCGAAGCAAAGCGAATATACCTTCGATTCGTATTTTATTTCAATCTCCCGTTCCAGTTCTTCCAATCTATCCTTGCGGCGTCCGGTTATGATTACATCATAGCCTTCCTTTGCCAATCGCAAAGCTATTGCTCTTCCTAGTCCGGAGGTAGCTCCGGTGATTAAAGCTATTTTTCTCATGAGCTTTTATTCTGTGGTTATTTTATCCAAACGTTCAATATTTCACCCAAATATGTTTTATCCGACGCGGCTTTTGGATCGGAAGACGGCATTACTCCAGCCTTTTTACATTCGATAACCATCCATGCTTCTGTAAATACAGGCGCACCCGAAGGTGCAATAACCGGCGTAAGTCCGGAAGCCTTTATTTTATCATTAATATTTCCTTTCGTATTTTCAAATTCCTTCAATGCGTCGGCATACACCTCAGTATAAAACGATATTGTATAAGTTCCGGCATTATCTATTGCTCCTGTTGCATATTGCGCAGTATTGACATTACTCAATGCCACGGGCCGTTCCATCAATGAAGTAACACCGCCCCATGACGCAGGAACAACGGAAGGACTACTTAACGACCCTGAAAGGATTAAAGCTTTGCTGCCTTGCAGGCTCGCGGGGATCTTCCCTGTATCTACCTTTTTAAATCCGGGAATGGAAACTTCAGCAAGCGCATTAGTCGCTGTAGCCAATGCCGGAGAGATATTCTCCTGTCTGTCTGGAACACCTACCGATGCAGGAACTGCTGAAGAGACAACCCCTGTTGTAACGGTACCATTCAAATATTTATCGATAGAATTGAATATACTATTGATGCTATCAACTGTCTGTCTGCGAAATTTATCATAATACCTGTTCAGCTTATCGCCTTTCTTATTCAGCGCAATTTTATCCGTTATCATTTCTTCGGCAGATAGCGGTGTTTTACTATCCGAATATTCATATTTGATATAACGCGCAGTGGCATTACATTTACCTCCTTCTATATCCAGTATCAGCTGATAGACCATTTTAGCCTGATCCAATACAAACGCGCTTTTCTTAAACACAAGGAATTTCTCACCCTGACATGCTATATCTTTCTCTTCCGGATTAGACAACAGTACCCTGTTATCCAAATCCTTATTAAGATTAGAACCATAATTGTCATTCGCCCATTTATCCATGATATTAAATAAATCGTCATCAGATATAGGATTCTTTACCGGTATGGATTTGAAAAAAATGACTTTACCGTCAACCTCAGGTACAGCTCCTGCTAAATATTTTGCATCCTCCTGGGCATAAGCCAGAACTGAGATAATTGCACATAACGAGATTAAAAGGAATTTATTCATATTTGCCGGGTTAAATTTGTTTATTGTATAAAATTAGCATAAAATCAGAAACCGACAAACAAAGTTCCGGCCTTTTATTATTTATTAAAACCGGATTCCATTCAAAAAAGCGGGATCAACAAAATGCTGATCCCGCTTATATTGTGAACTTTACTTATATATTAAAAGTTATAGGCAATCCCCACTCCTATCATTTCTTTGAACTGAACTTTCGGACCGCCGGTAGTACCGTCTTCATTTACGATTTTTACATCATCGTCATACTTCAATGTCGTATTCACGCTTGCCGACAATACTTTATTTATTTTCATGCTAATCAGTAAATCCCAATTTACATCAACATTACCAAAAGACTTGTCATATGCCGTGAAAAAATCCAGTGTCGATATGGCTTTTACATTTTCCATCAGTGTTTTTTCGGCACGTGCTTTGAAGTAAGCTCCTAATTCTGCTTTGAACTTATCTCCGGGATCTACTCCAAATGCGCCGATACTGGAAAGGTAGTCATCTTCTACAAACGTCAGTTTTCCGGCAAGCGGTGATAAGTAAAGCGAATAGCTTGTATTGGGTCTGTACTCGAAACCTATTGATATATTGGAATAAGCCGGCGCGAAAAACTTCGATATATAATTCGTTTTATCCGGATAATTATATCCCTTATAAAACTGGGACTTAAAATCGCCCATTATGGTATAATACCATTTATTATTAGTAGAATACCCTAACTGAGTGGTAAAATCTATTTTATCACTTGTTTTCTGCGTTCCCAGCGACTTGGTATTTGTCAGTCCATATTCCAAAGCGAGCGCATTCGAGAAAAGCCAGTTCCCGCTTTTGCGAACGAGAGATCCATTCAGGTAGGCTGTTCCCGCCATTGCATTCTCACCTCCGGCCGACCAATTACTTACTGCGGTTTGTGAAGCATTAAGGCCTGTAACTCCTTTCAGATACCATTTCCCATCTTCGAGTTTATCCTTATCATTCTGCGCATAAACGCCCATTGCCAATATAAAAAAGGCGACTGTAAAAAATAATTGTTTCATTCTTAATAAAAATTCAAGTTTTGTGTTTCAATTCTCATCTTAACTTTAAAACATCTCCTTCTTCAGGAACGTATTCAAAATCCTTTTTGTTCATTTTGTAAAGATTCTTGACTTTTATACCATATAATTGAGAGATACTATGCATCGACTCCCCAACCTGTACCACATGGTCGTAATAGGGTTTATCTGCTTTCGATTTCTTCTTCTCAAAATAGACTAAATCTCCCTGCTTGAGAGGAAAACCTTCCGGCACTTCATTATATTTGTACAGATCTTTGGGCTTAAATCCAAATTCAGCAGCTATGGCCTCGTATGTATCTCCATCTTCAGCCCTCACATAGATCAGATTGTGAGTTTTGTAAGGAGTATGCTTATATTCTCTTATTACTATTTGCTCTTCCTTGTTCTTGTCTTTTTCTTTTCCTCCGCCTTTTTTGTCATGCTGGTAAAGTTCATAGTCTTCGATAATCTTTATCAACTTATTTGCATATGCTTTGTCCGTGGCATATCCGCATTGTTGCAACCCTTTAGCCCAACCCCGGTAATCAGTTATCTTCAGAGAAAAAAGCGATTTATAGCGCGGCTTCTCTGCTAAAAAACGGGAATGATCTTCATACGATTCTTCCGCTTTTTTATACTTCCTGAAACAATCATTCGGAGTATCATCTGCCTTGTATACCCGACCGCCTGTCCAATCATTATGGCATTTTATACCAAAATGGTTGTTCGAACTCTGAGTCAAAGAACTTTTACCCGCACCCGACTCCAGTAAGCCCTGAGCAAGCGTAATACTTGCCGGGATTTTATATTTTTTCATATGATCTATCGCAATGCCTTTGTAGGTATCAATATAATCGTCGTAAATTTTATATCGTTTAGCCTGGGAAAAAGCAGACACAGAAGGGAATAAGATAAGCAGAGATAATATAATAAATTGGGATAAAGTCTTCAGACAATAAGCTTTTTTCATATATTTATGATGTTTAATTAAGGTCTCAGACCTTTTCATTACATTTGTAAGTAAAACAACGATAGAAAGTTACAATCTGTAACCGGATCGTTAAATGCTTACTTCTACTAATTAACAACATTCACTATGGAAAGTTTAAACTTAACTACAAAGATACTCGTTTATACCTTTGATGAAGGTACTGAAAATATAAAAAAGCTTATAAATGAAGCTAAATTAGCGACAAAAAATGCATATGCCCCCTATTCAGACTTTCATGTTGGTGCAGCGGTACTCCTAGCTGATGGTGAAATCATAACAGGGAACAATCAGGAAAACGCCGCGTATCCATCGGGCTTATGTGCTGAACGGGTAGCAATATTCGCTTCCAATTCCCAAAAACCGGATACGCCTGTAGAAGCTATTGCCATAGCAGCATTTCATGATGGAGATTTCACCGATTTACCCTGTTGCCCTTGCGGTGGCTGCAGGCAGGTTATGGTAGAAGTGGAGAACCGGTTTAAAACATCCGTCAGGGTAATTATGTACGGGAAGGATAAAATTTATGAAGTGGAATCGGCAAAAGACCTGTTGCCACTTAGCTTTGGAAAGGAATCGTTGTCAGAATAGATTGTTATTTAATTAATAATGGTGCAGGCAACTCATAATTCGGTTACTTGTATCTCGTTCATTTGTTTACTCGTTACTAAACTATTTACCAACCTGTTTTGAACGTTTTCAGCTCTTTCGTCAGTTCTTTTGCTTTTCCATCAGACACCTTATCCAACAATAACCAGAAACGCTCTCCATGATTCATTTCTTTGGTATGACAAAGTTCGTGGAGGATGACAAAATCAACGAGGTATTCCGGCAGCAACATACAATGATAAGACAGGTTTATATCTTTCTTCGAAGAACAGCTTCCCCAACGGGTACGACTCTGATTGATTTTCACATTCGAGAATGTAAAGCCATGCCGATGCGCTAATGCTTCGACCTTCTGAGGAAAAAGACGTTTGGCCTCATAGCGTAATGCCTTTTCTATTAAGCCTCTTATTGAGGCCTGTACGGCAAGACTGTCATATTCCGTATCCGGCGGGCATGATATAGACAGTATTCCATCTTTCAGATTTAAGTAGTAATTGCTTGTCGAGGTACTTTCTGATATTTTTAGTGCGAAACTAAACGTTTTAAACTCTGTCTGCGGGGTAAAGAGATATTGCTGTTTCTTATTTTCCAAAAGCTTGAACAAGCGCGGTTTCATCTCCTCTATTGTTTTCTCTATGTAAGACATACTTACGCCCGGAGGGTATGTCAGTTGCAGGTAATCATCTTTACGACGGACAATAATCCTCCGGGCCTGTGCATTTTTCACAAGCTTTATATCGCCCAGATCTTTATCTTTAATCACCATACTTTGTACAAAAAAAGCTTAACTGTCCGGTTAAGCTTTTCTTTTTATATATCTCAATAACTTATTTTGCTTTATGATTCTCTTTTATGAAACTTTCCAAGGCTGCAGTCATTGATGGCACACCCGGAAGCGGAGCTTCACAGTCGAGCCTCAAACCTGCATCACGGACAGCCTTTGCTGTAGATGCTCCGAAACAGCCTATGGCTATTTCCTCCTGCTTGAAATGAGGTGCATTTTTGAACAGGGATACGATTCCCGACGGACTAAAAAACACAAGCATATCATATGACAGGATTTCCTGTTCGGTAATATCATTGCTTACTGTCCTGTACATGACAGCTTTGGTATAGCTTACCTTCTTTTCGTCCAGGACTGCTGTCAGATCCTCGGTATGTACATCAGACACAGGTACGATAAATTTCTCTTTATTATGCTTGGTCAAAGCTGCTGACAAGCCATCCATTTTACCTGTGGCACTGAAAAATATTTTACGTTTTCTATAAACAATATATTTTTGCAGATACAAAGCAACTGCTTCCGAAATACAAAAATACTTCATCGTCTCAGGCATTACAATCCTAAACTCTTCGCACAAGGCAAAGAAATGGTCAATAGCGGTTTTTGCAGTGAATACAACAGCCGTGTAATCCTGTATATTTATCCGTTGTTGTCTAAATTCTTTAGCGTCTAATCCCTCTACTCTTATGAACGGTCGAAAGTCCAGCTGTATATGATATTTTTCAGCAATATCATAGTATGGAGATTTCTCGGTTACAGGCGCAGGCTGCGAGATCAAGACTTTCTTTACTTTTAAAGCCATAGTGTGTTAAATACGTCAATTCTATATAAATAAACCAAGCCGATCATTAGAAATATATATGGTAATATTTCAAAGGTGCAAAGGTACGCAATCAGATACAAAAAGTTAAATTTTTCCCTAATAAAAAAGATTATTATTTGGTAAAAAAGTATTAATTGAACGATTAGAAATAAAATCAACATGAAAATAATAATCTGCAAATGATAGTAATTCGAATAGATAAGCAATAATGTAGGTATAAAATAAAGCATACCCAGAATTTCTATGCCGATAATATACGTCCGCCTCCACACTCCCATCCGTTTCTTCTCATCAAAGATATATCCCAGCATAAGATACAGGACATCCTTTATCCCTAAAAATAAACCGATGAGTACTATATATGATAAAATGGAAATGAATGGTCTTTGAACAGCCTCCGACCGTGAATCGAACTCAATAAAAATATTGTAGATACAGATAGAAATCAGGACTATTGTCTGAAAAATAAGAAAATAACTATACAGATATTCCCTTACTGTTGTCTGGCGGTGTATCCTCTGACCTTTCTTTGAAGAGAACAGCAGAGATACATTTTCCTTAAGAAAAGCAATTCCTCCATTGTATATATATGCAAAGAAAATAAAACAGATCAACAGCAACCCGAATACTCCATCAGCCTGTTCTATATGAAATGGTATATGTACACCATCATGTCCGGCTCTTTCTTTCCTTACGCTTTTTTCTGTATACAGACTATAATCGGTACCGCCATCTGCCATATCGAACACTTCTCCCTGAACTGACCGGAGTCCAAAGAAGTCCTGACGGGCTGAATCGTTTAAAGCGACGCTATCCCCTACAACATCGATACGAGGTATGGAATCTTTTACCAAAATAATCCGTTAGTTATATATTGCCAAAAAGGCACAGACCCTGTATTCAGTATATCTGCACCCTCTGATTATTCTTACTATAAGCCAAATTCTTTCTTTACAGCATCTACATAATCCAGTTTTTCCCAAGTAAACAGTTCTACTTCACGAGATACTCCTTCCGGATTGTAGCGCGATCTGAATAACTTGGTTACCACTTGCGGCTCACGTCCCATATGACCATAAGCTGCTGTTTCGGCATATATAGGATTACGCAATTTCAATCTCTGCTCGATCGCTTTCGGACGCATATCAAAGAGTTTTTCCACTTTCCGGGCTATCTCTCCATCCGTAAGATTTAAATTACTCTTACCGTATGTATTTACATAAATATTCATCGGTTTGGCTACACCTATGGCATATGATACCTGAACCAATATTTCGGAGGATACGCCTGCCGCCACCAGATTTTTCGCAATATGACGGGATGCATAAGCTGCCGAACGGTCTACCTTAGACGGGTCTTTCCCTGAAAAGGCTCCTCCACCGTGAGCTCCTTTTCCTCCATATGTATCAACTATAATTTTACGTCCCGTAAGTCCTGTATCTCCATGAGGTCCTCCGATAACAAAGCGTCCGGTAGGATTTACATGATAGGTAATATTATCATTGAATAATTTCGAAATATCCTCTCTGAACTTATACTTTTCTTTTACACGAGGTATCAGGATATTGATAACATCACTTTTTATTCTGGCCTGCATCGTAGCATCGTCACCAAATTCATCGTGCTGGGTAGAAATAACAATGGTATCTATGCGCAACGGCGTTCCATTATCATCATACTCTATCGTTACCTGAGATTTTGCATCAGGACGAAGGTAAGGCATTAACTGTAGTTCGTTCTTACGGATTGCGGCCAATTCCAATAAAAGAGCATGAGACAGGTCTAGCGCGAGAGGCATATAGTTATCCGTTTCTGATGTCGCATAACCAAACATCATACCCTGATCTCCTGCTCCCTGATCCATCGGATCAGATTTGCCATCAACACCTCTGTTTATATCGTCGGATTGTTCGTGTATGGCTGATAAAACACCACAAGATTGCGCCTCAAACTGATATTCACTTTTTGTGTAGCCGATACGTTCAATTACCTTACGGGCAGTCTCCGGTATATCAATATATGCCTTTGATTTAACTTCTCCGGCCAATACAACTTGTCCGGTAGTAACCAACGTTTCACAAGCTACTTTAGAGTTTGCATCATATGCAAGAAACTCATCCAACAGAGAGTCTGAAATCTGGTCTGCAACTTTATCCGGATGCCCTTCTGAAACAGATTCAGATGTAAATAAATAACTCATTTGTATATAAGAATTTTACTGTTAAAAAAACAGGAAGGATATGTATAATGCAGTGCAGAAAATGGTTTAGCATTTTTTCATGTGGTTGCAATCAATACAAATCTATCCACTTAATTGGCTGCAAAGATACAGTTTTTTCTCTACTTAATCATTTTTTTTACAAAAAATAACCCGGACTTAATCAAGCCCGGGTTACCTCAACTATATTCGGATGAATTATTTACCGTTTGCAAATTCGAATAAAGCCTTACCATTTGCATTTTCAGGGTCCAGTTCCAGAACCTTCTCTGCATATAATTTTACATTAGCTTTATCTTCTGCTTTTTTAGTTTTATCAAACTGCAGATAGTAGTAGTAGCTTAGGTAGCTGTATGCTTCTATCAATATTCTGGCGTTCTCCCCATCGTTTTTAGCCAGGATAACTTCAATTGTCTTCTCATAGTGAGGTTTAGCCAGACCTAGTTCGCTATCAGGGTCAAGTTCGAAATTTGTACGTGCTCTCTGATAAAAACCAAGATAACTATCAGGCATTCTTTCACTAACTGTAGCAAAGGCTCCGTCTGCTAACTTATAGAATTCGACAGACTTAGCTTTAGCTTCTTCTGCGCTCACATTGATAGTATCAGCTTTTGCCGCTCTACCTGCATTGGTATAATATAAACCTAGCTGATAGAAATCCTGAGCATCAATTTTTTCTCCGCCAAGTTCAGTATATTTCTTATAGAACTCTGCTGCTTCCGGATACATTTTCTCGTTTGCGCATATAGTTGCTATCTCTTTATATATATCTACATTAGAAGGATCCAGTTCTATCAGTTTCTTATATTGTTCGATTGCTTTAGCTTTATTTCCGGTTTCACTCAAAGAACTTGCATAAGCCAGATAATCCTGCTTCAGATATTTGATCGTATCATTCGCTTTAGGCAAACTAAAGAATTTGTCTCCGGCTGATACCGCTGCTGCATAATCCTTCAAATCGCTGCTAGTATACATTGACAAACGATTCAATACAAAGTTGTTTGGTTCTTTGCTTAATCCTTCGCTAATAAGCGTTTTTGCTTCGTTATACTGTTGAGTAAAATATTCTGATGCTGCATAACGGGTAATATCTTCGATTGTATAATCACCACCTTTGAAATATTCCTTATAGGCTGCAATAGCATCCGGATAGAAACCATCGCGATAAGATACGTCTGCCAGAGCTTTGTAAGCTATACTATAATTCGGATTTATTTCAATCACTTTCTTCAACATATCTGTTGCTGTTTTACGGTTGATAAACTCGTAAACTCTCGCACCTTTCATGTAGGCAAGGACACAGTTAGCATCGAAATTGATAGCCTGGTCGTATTGCATAGCTGCATCACCCGGTTTATTTTCTTTAGCTAACATATCACCTTCAAATATGTATATATATGGAGATTTTTTATCTGCCTTACGGGCATCCTGCAATTTCTCCAGAGCTTTTTCTTTCATGCCGTTATCAAGATATGCCTGAGCAATAGCAAGAATGACTGCCACGTCTTTCTTATTTTTCTTCTGAATTTCTTTCAGTTGGTCTTCAGCTGCTTTAGGATCTGATTTTAATTGCAGTTTAGCTAAGCCAACAGCACCGAGGGCAGCCTCAGGATTAGCAGCCAGGGCTTTTTCATAAAATGATTTGGCTTCGGCTATTTTACCTTCCTGAAATGCAATTTCACCAAGATAGTAATTTGCTTCTGCCGGAGATTGGCTCAACGTTTTTTGAAAATATTCTTTCGCAAGCTTCAATTCTCCGAGGCTCAAGTAATCCGCCCCCGGGCTATTTTGCGCTAGGGCCGAAATGCTAATCATAAGGCTCAGAAAAGAGCCTAAAAAATACTTCATTTTCATCTTTCTAAGTAATATTTTTGTGATTAATGATTCTATTTTATATAGTTGCTACAGTATATCTATAAAGAAGGCCTTACACTTACTACCCGTGTTAAACCATATGCAGGGTAAAGTCCGGCCTTATACACAATACGTTGCCCTCTTTCACCCGCAGCAAAGTTAACAAAACCTGATGGCAATCCACCTCTCACATCTGAAATTATTATATACAGACTCCGGCTTAAAGGATATTTTTCTAATCCTATATAAGCCGCAAAAGGCTGATAACTGTTTCTGTCAGTGGCTTCTTCAGCTCTACTGACAGCCATCACATTGATTTTATTAATAAAACTTAAATTGGTTGTATCGGACGGATTACTGATCCAGTTCACCCCTATAATACCTAAAGCATTCGGTGTGGATGCAACATAATCTATCACTTGCTGATTAGGTGTACGTTCCGACAAATCAATAGTCTTGGTACTATCCGAAGCTCTGGCTTTCAAATTATTACCCAGTTTACCACCACAGACAGAGTCTCTCAGGTATCTGACAGTGCTTGAATTGGGGCTATCGAATGTCACGGCGATCTCGCCTAGCGATGACTTGGGATTAAGCTCTTTCCATGTACGAACCTCTCCTGTCATTATCCGTTTTATATCTGCTACTGTTATCAGTGTATCTGTATTCGCTTTATTCACGATCAAAGCAATGGCATCCGTACCATACTTCTGCGAACGTACAACCCGGTTTCTTTCTTTTATTATCAGTCTTTCATTTGCAGTTAGTTCGCGAGCTGCTATAATAACACGCACACTGTCTTTCATGAATAAGTCGAAAGCTTGATTTTCACCGGTATAGATAGGGATAATAGTAGCATCTCTGTTCAATGCTTCGAACACATCGACTTGTTCCTGGACGATAGGTGCGAAACATTCATCAGCAACTATTGCTGCCAAGCCACTGGTCGGGGTATCGGTACGTGTAACCTTAGGTCCACTGCACGAATACAGAACCAATGATAAGATGAATAAAATAAAGCTCAACTTTTTCATAAACCTTTTTTTTAACTGTCAAAATTTATTCTTTCCAAGCTCTGTAAGCCCTGAATAAACCATATACAATAAGTAAAACTCCCCCTATGATACGAGGTACTCCAATCGGAATAATATTCTCTAATACTGTTGTAAACGACAATGCACAACCTATTCCAAAATAGAATAGAGACATAAAAAATCCATATATTTTTTTTACCGGAGTCTTGTTTTCTTCTTTCATATCTTCTATTATTGGAAAAGAAGAGAAGATGATTTTTAATTTCAAACTTCTCTTCTTTACTCAGTTTTATGTTTGTTATTTAAACATGCATTATTGCTTCAAGCGGAATACAATCGGAAGGGTAAAGTAAACCGGTACGTTCAAACCGTTTTGCTTACCAGGAATCCATTTAGGCATCGCTTTTACAACCCTTACTGCTTCTTTATCACAAGACGGGTCGATACCACGGATTACCGTTACATCTGAGATTGCTCCTGTTTTGGTAACAACGAAACGTATAGTAACACGACCTTGTATCCCTGACTCCTGAGCTACAACCGGATATTTCAGATTATCATTGATAAACCGGTGCATTTCTGTTTCACCTCCGGGGAAGCTAGGCATCTGCTCTACTGTAACGAATGGTTTTTCCTCTACAGGTTTTTCTTCCACAATTTGCTTGTGCTCTCTCAACTCTGCGATATCGATACCATGTTTGTCGTCAGTACCTTTTACGTCAGCCACCGAAATCTGGATTTTAGTTTCCTGAATTTCTTCCTGGCCTACCATTTTTTCTTCAGCTACTTCTTCATCCCTTGCAATTGTCGGCGGAACGAATTTCACTGTCGTTTTCAACGGTGGTGGCGGTGGAGCCGTTTCTTGTTTAATAATGTTCTCTTCCGGAATTTCCTGTTCTACCGGGATATTAGACATTTCATAAGCTTCGTCCATTGGTCCGCTCTGGTTCTGCGTAAGTTTTTTGATTTCACTTACCAATCCTGGTAAAGCTGAAACAAAAGCCGCGAATACACAAACGACAAGGAATGCTACGATATGTCTCTTCGAAGATGATTGACGTAGTCTGTAGGCACCATACTGTTTATTTTTCCCTTCAAAAACTACATCACACCATTCTGCGGAATTTAATCTGATATCTTTTGACATAATTTACTCCTTTTTATAATGTGATTACTTTTTTGGTGGTGCTGCCTGTGCCCCATAAGCTCCCTTAGTCTTGAGATTCTCCAGAAGGAATTGGTCTCCTTCGGTCATATCCACGATAGCATATTTGTCAATACTGCAAATCTGCATTTCATCCAGAGCATCGACAAGATTTGCATAATTGGCGTCAGCTGTAGGTTTGATAACGACAACCTGCCCGTCCTTATCGCCTTTTATCTCTTTAGATCTTGCTTGAAACTCTTCATCAGACATTTTCTTGTTAGTCACAAATTTCTCTTGTTTCAGTTCCTTCATTTTTGCCACAATGGTTTTGTTTCTGTCCAAAAGCAGCGCACGAAGTCCTTCCGGTGAAAAATCTGTTTCTTTCAAAGTTGTATAGTCTTCATAATTCGGTATACCTGTATAATAGTATACCTTATCATTTTCTCCTAGTATAAGGGTGATTGCTTTTGATTCTTTTACCTTTACTTCTTCATCTTCGTTCAGTTTCTCATTGGTAGGCATCGCGATATCCATCACCTGCGGCTTACTCAATGTGGTACAGAACATAAAGAATGTTATCAAAAGCATATTCATATCTACCATGGGGGTAAAGTCCACCCTCAGCGTCTGTTTTTTCGGTTTACCTTTTTTTTCTTCTCCCCCACCGGTCTCTATTGAAGCCATAATCTTTTCTTTTTAAAATTTTAAATTTGATTATTACAAGCCTTCCGGCATTTTCTTGAGAGTTGTAACGAGGCTATACCTGTTTTCTTTCATCGCCACCAGAATTTTCATCACTTTATCCACATCGGGATATGGTGTTGTCTGGTCTGATTTAATAGCAATCTGCATATTGTCACCACCTATTTCACGCGCATGTTTCACCCAACGTGTCAACTGATTGTTAGTACTGTCGGTTGGAACACCCATTTTTTTGATTTCTTCATCCTGCGCACTCAATGGCATGTCTAAGAAAGCAGACATTCTACTCATAGGCACACCAATATGTGATTGTTCTATGAATGATCTTACCTGTTTATCGTTAAACGTAATACCATAGTCTTGCCCCATCAACTGTAATACCGATTTTTTGGCATTATCATCGTCCAAATTCAGAAATACCCGTCCTTGTGTGTCTATCAATATAGTTAATACATTATATTCAGAGATCTTACGTTCGGATACTGACGCCGGTGTCAAAACCTGTACCGGCTCTTTTGGCAAGAATGTTGCTGTAAGCATGAAGAATGTGAGCAAGAGTACAGTAACATCACTCATCGCGGTCATGTCGATGAACGTGCTCTGTTTTTTTACCTTAATCTTTCCCATCTTCTTGTTTTTACTTATTAGAGTAGAATTTCACAGAAATTCCACAAATTATTCCGAAAATTTTTAATTATTTAGCTAAACCTCCGTGTAGGTTAGTGTAAGTCTGGCCAATAGCAAAACCTACTTCGTCTACAGCGTTAGTCATATCTTCAACTTTTCCGGAGAAGTAAGAATAAGAAATGATCGCACAAGCACCTGTACCGATACCCATCGCAGTATTCATAAGCGCCTCAGAGATACCGATTGCTAATGCTGTTGAGTCTGGAGCTCCTTCTTGTCCCATCGCACCGAACGACTTGATCATACCAAGCACCGTTCCGAATAGCCCCATCAGCGTACCTAATGTAGAGATGGTAGCGATAACCGATAAGTTTTGTTGCAAATATGGAAGTTCCAATGTTGTAGCTTCTTCAATTTCTTTCTGAATGATCGCAGCTTTTTCATCATTGTGCAGGTCTGTCAATTTCTCAACATCTGCATATCTGATTAAACCTGCTTTAAGAATATTGGCAACCGAACCTTTCTGCTCGTCGCAAAGCTTAGATGCCCCAGCGATATCACCGGCTTCCAGTTTAGCTTTTGCATTCATCACAAATTTAGCTGTACTTCCTTTACCACTAGCTCTGTTCAACGCGAAAAATCTTTCAACAGAAAGAGTAAGTACTGTAAGCAACAATGTGATTACGATAGGAATTACGAAACCTCCTTGAAATAGAGTCCCGAGTATGTTTCCGTTGATCGGATGTCCTTTTTCGTCGAAGTTACTGTCTGCACCGGCTACCAGATAGAAGAATAGGTGAGCTACGATAGCACATCCAATAACTACTACAAAAGCTGAAACACCTTTTGATCTAGGCTTTTTGTTCGATTGTTGTTTTTTAGTTTCCATAATGATAATAAATAATTTAAGTTTAGTGAATCAATTTTTTGTTTTATGATTGTTATACATTCAATATTTCAAACTCAAAAAAAGCTATTCAGGGCGTCAATTTTAGGTTACAAATATACTATTCCGTTTTATCTTTCAATGTATTTTGTTCCAAAATTGCACTCCGACTAACGCTTTCAGTTAAATATAACGTAAAAAATAGGTTTTTATTCTTTGAAAAAAACAACTTTATAAAAATTATTACTAATAAATTCAAAGGTCTATATATCTGTATATGTGGAGTTTCTACATCTAGATGTGTCCACTAGGTATTAAATCTGCAAAATATTCCATTATTACAGCTAACAAAAATAGAATTAAAAATGATTCTACACAATTAAAAAATATAAAAAAAGTCTTATTAAATCTATTTATCTATGCACAATTCATCATTAAGCGCTATTACAGCATCATTGTAAAATTCTCTTTTGATTACAAACTGCATATTTACCTGACGCAACGACTGCCCGAAACTTTCTACATTAATACCCCTGTCAAACAACGCTTTTGCCGCCCTATAAAGGAATCCCGGCAATGCTATATTAGTACCCATAGCACAAACCAATGCAACCCGCTCTACAACTACCTGATAGAAATTCTGTTCTAGCTCGGCAATCAGTTCACGTGATTTATAATTATCCCAGACAATGTTAGTTATGGAGTTAGCGTTAGTCGATTTTAGTATATAACTTACTCCATACTTAGCAAATATCTGCATTATTTTAAGGTCGAAGCCTACCTCTCCTACCATCATAGGGTCATGTACTTCGATAGCCAACACTTTATTTGTACCTGAAACAATCTCCACTTTAGGTACTTCCGACACATAATCCCTTGTTATCAACGTACCGGGATGCTCCGGTTCGAATGTATTTTTTATACGTATATCTATATTCGCCAGCTCCAGCGGCTTAGCAGCCTTGGGATGAATTGCCTCCATACCGATATCAGCCAGCTGGTCAGCTATAATGTAATTCGTACGCCCTACCGGAACCGTTTTTTCGACCCCGACAATGTTAGGGTCGGCGCTCGAAAGATGGTATTCCTTATGTATAATAGCCTCATTGGCATGCACCTCTACAGCTACTTTACTGAAAGTAACTTCGGTATAGCCACGGTCGAAAGCACGCATAATACCTTCTGTTCCTTTGGTATACCCGGTGGTTATACATAAATCTTTACTAAAGTCGACTCCTTTGAATGCTCTGTGTATCCGTTCATCGATAGTAAGGGGCAGAGAGTCGTTAAACCCGCACAAATCTATAAACCGCGCCGATATACCATTATTATTGAGAATGTTAACTGAGTTCCATGCAGAATGAGCTTCTCCCAATGAAGCCAGAATCTCACGTGCAGCCAGACAAATATCATCCGCATTTACATAGCCGGATGCCATCACCTTACTTAGACTGTGCAACATGGTCTTAGCCTGCTTGATACGATATGTGATAAACTCACGGGCTTCGAGCTGGTCCAGACCTATTTCTTCAAAACCTTTATTTATCAGCAACAGGCGCTGACACAGGCTATCGAGTCCTATACTATAATCACTGTTTTCGAGAAATTGTACATAAACCCCCGGCTCACCCGTTTTTTTGTGTTCCAACAGCCAGTTAGTCACATTATTATACGCCGACACCACAAATATACGGTTATACATTTCATCGGGTGTCCTTTTCCCTACAATCACGTTTTCCAGCACATCTTTAAACTGGGACATGGAGGTTCCGCCAATTTTCTCTACTGTAAGCATTTTATTATTTAAGACTTCAACTTTTTTAAACTGCGCAAAAATAATAAAATTATCCTATTTTCTACTCATTTATAGAATATTGTCACCCCTTTGTAACAAAAATTTAATCTTTAGTGAAAATGATACACTTCACATAATATAATAAATCTGATATATTTGTAGTTATTTTAACTAAGTTAATTAACGAATATCCAGATGAAACACCTTTACATTCTCATTCTCTTAATCCTATCTTTCACCTACACGTCTGTATCTGCACAAAATTTCAAAGGCAAAATTACCGACAAATCGGGAGAACCGCTCTATGGAAGTTCCATATATATTAAGGAAGTAAATCAGGGACTGGTATGTAACGACGATGGATTTTATCAGACAAATCTCCCTGCCGGCAGCTACAATGTAGAATATAAGTGTCTCGGATTAAAAAAAGAGGAACGGAAAATACAAATAAGAGGCAACGAAACGCTAATCTTGGACATCACGCTGGAAGAAAACCCATATACACTGAAAGAAGTCACTGTCTCCAACAATGAAGACCCGGCCTATCCCATCATGCGGAAAGCCATAGAAAAGGCCCCTCTCTATGCAGGATCAATAAAAGAATATACGGCCGATGTATATATAAAAGGGAACGGAGAGATACTAAAAGTCGGCTCCCTGGTAGACAGGCTGTCGAAAAATGCGGAAGGAATTAAATTATCCGAACTGCAAAACCAGATATTTGTACAGGAATCCTTTAATGAAGTACAATTCACCTCTCCGGATAAGTACCGGCAAACCGTAAAAGCCTTTTCGAGCAGCATTCCCGACAATCTCGATGCAAAAGATGCGATGGGTGTCATACAATCGTCCCTATATATGCCCAAGGCCGGTATGTTTATATCCCCGCTAAATCCTAAAGCCTTTACTTATTACAGGTTCAGATATGAAGGGTTCTTCGACGACGGTGATGTAACAGTAAATAAAATAAAAGTGGAGCCGAAAATGAAAGATCCCATACTATATAGCGGACATATTTATATTGCCGACAATACATGGCACATTTATTCCGCCGAGCTGACCAGTAATGTATATGGCGTAAAAGAAGAGCATACTATCACATATCAGGAATTGAAAGAGGATGCCTTCCTTCCCGTTTCTTATCTTATAAATTCGAATATAGATATATTGGGGAATAAATTCACATTCAATTACTACGCTTCACTTAAATATAAGGATATAGAGATTAATAAAGAAATAGCAAAGGAACTTGCCGAAAAGAAAAAAAAGAAAAAAAGAGATTTCGAGATAAAAAGAGACTCACTTTATAAAACAGAATCGGACAGCCTTGCCACCAAACGAGATTCGGTATATTGGGCAAGTATACGCGTGATACCGTTGGAAGAGAGGGAAATAGTAAGCTATGTAAAAAAAGATTCCATACAGCAGCATATCGATTCGGTACGCAAAGGTCATCATAATTCCAAATTCTCTTTCACGGATATTTTCAGCGGAGGAAAAATAGGGGGTGATTCTACCCGTTTCACTTTCAAATTTGATGGGTTACTGCTCGGTGTGCCGGAATATAACTTCGTCGACGGATTATGGCTGGGGCAAAAATTCGATCTGACCACCAGAATCGGAAAAAATAACAGACTAAGTATATCGCCTTATATATATTACACAACTTCGCGAAAAAGAATAGTCGGAGGCGGTGATATCAATCTGCTCTACTCCCGCACGAAGATGGGCGAACTGATAATTTCCGGTGGTTCTGTCAGTGAAGACTTCAATCCTACGGGCATACACAGGTTCAATAATGCAACTAACTCCCTGATAAGGGGGAGAAACTACAACCATTTTTATCAGAATGATTACATATCTGTGTCCAATAATATCGAGCTGACTCACGGACTGACGCTTATTACAGGGATTGAAACTGCAAAACGCTCGGGCTTGTCAAATCATACGGATTATACATGGGGCAAGAAAAGCAGGATAACTCCCAATATGTTTTCGGGTGACCGCTTCGACAGAACAGCCTATAATATAGGAGTAGATTATATACCATATGTATATTACACACTGAATGGCGGCGTGAAAAAATACCAAAGAATTGCTTCTCCCGTATTCTTCATCAGGTATAGCGAAGCTTTCGCTTCGTGGCAGACAAACAATTCGAAATACAGGAAATTAAGGCTCGGAATATATCAGCAACTCAGGTTAAACGAATTCTCCCGTTTCGGTTATCACATCGAAGGGGGAGGATTTCTGGGCAATAAGGATAAAATGCATTTTGCCGACTTCCAGCAGTTCAATACATCGGACATAACCATCAGTCTGAGATCACCGTTCACTTCGTTTATGTTACTCGACAACTATACAGCATCGACCAATAAGCACTGGTTGAAAGGCGAATTCAATTATGACAGTAATTATTTACTACTGAAACGCCTGCCTTTTCTGCAAGGCAAAATGTTCACAGAAAGCCTTCACCTTAAAAATTTATATACCCCGGACATGAAGTTATATTCGGAAATAGGCTATTCCATTAATATAACCCGCCTCTTAAATTTCGGTACATTTGTTTCTTTCAGAAAAGCCGAATATCAGGACTTCGCAATCCGTATCATGTTCGATTTGGAAAAATCGAAGAAATTATTCAAGTAAGAACCGGAAGATATAAAAGAATTAAAAATCCCAGATTTGGACTTACCTGTATTTTATTTCTTGTAAATTTGCACTTCATAAAATTCAGCAATAAATAATGGCTTCGTTCAAATCGTGGATATCGGCACTTCGCCCCCGCACCCTGTTTCTGGCTGTTGCAACCGCTTTGTGTGGCAGTGGAATAGCATACAGCACCGGAAATTTCAGCTTTTCCGTTTGTGTACTTACTATACTGATAGCAACCATCCTCCAGTTATTATCCAATATGGCAAATGATTTGGGAGATTACCAGCATGGCACCGATACCACCGGCGAACGTGTAGGCCCCCAGCGCACAGTGCAAAGCGGAGCTATCACCCCCGGGCAGATGAAAAACGCCATTATGACAGCAATCGCCGTAGCTGCAATTGTTGGCGTACTCCTTATATATATAGCACTCCAATTTATGGACTGGAGATATATCGCTCTATTCTTGATTCTGGGTGCCGCCAGCATTGTAGCAGCAATAAAATATACAGCAGGTAAAAATCCGTATGGGTATAAAGGGCTGGGCGATATATTCTCTTTTACTTTTTTTGGATTGGTATCGGTAGTAGGTACTTATTTTCTGCATACACATGTCGTGGATTTTATGCCATGGCTCCCTGCAACCGGACTGGGATTGCTAACTATCGCCGTACTCAACCTGAACAATATGCGGGATATGGAGAATGATAAGAATTCGGGTAAAATAACAATTCCTGTGCGTATCGGCTTCAGGAATGCGAAGTACTATCATGCTTTCCTTACATTCGGTGCGCTAGCCTGTTTTACTGTATATTCTATTTTGTATGCAAACCATTGGTACCAATATTTGTACCTGCTGTGCTTCCTTATCTTCATCAAGTTGCTGAGGGATATATTTCGTATAAAGGAAAACCGCCTGCTCGACCCCTACCTCAAATATACATCTATGGGCACATTCGTTTTGTCCGTTTGTTTCATCATATGTATCAATCTGCAATGAAAAAGATAGGACTCTTATCCGACACCCATAGCTGGTGGGACGACAAATACGAAAAATATTTTGCCGAATGTGACGAGATATGGCATGCAGGCGACATCGGCTCTATGGACCTTGCCCTGCGCTTCGAAGCCTTTAAACCATTCCGGGCTGTGTATGGAAATATCGACGACAGCAAGATACGGGCGGCATATCCCGAATTCCTGCGTTTTACACTCGAAGGGGTGGATGTACTGATGACACACATAGGCGGTTATCCGGGCAAGTACGACCCGCGAGCCCGTTCCGTCCTATTCGCCAACCCGCCCAAGCTGTTTATTTGCGGGCATTCGCATATATTAAAGGTGATGTTCGACAAAAGGCTGAATTGCCTGCATATAAATCCCGGGGCTGCCGGAAAATATGGATTCCATAAGGTAAGGACACTGATACGCTTTGTTCTGGATGAGGGTAATATTTCGGATCTGGAAGTAATAGAACTGAATGATTGATTGTCCTTTTCAGGAAATCTTAAAAATCAATATTCAAATGATTCGTATCATTTTACTCAATCGCTAGGCTATGTAAATTAGTATATTTGCGTACAGAACCTTAAATATTGATTTCCATGTTTCAACGATTTTATTTATTCTTGGCTATACTGGCTTTTGGATGCACGGTGTATGCACAAGAAATCAACCCCGAATTATTAAAACACCACTGGACAGCAAGCTGGATCACTTGTCCTGATACACCTCAAAAGGATTATGGTGTATTTCATTTCCGTAAACAAATCAACCTGGAGCAAATTCCCGAAAAGTTTATCATACACATTTCGGCCGATAACCGTTACAGATTGTTCGTAAACGGGCAGTCCGTATGCTTCGGCCCCGCCCGTGGCGATTTGGTAAACTGGTATTTCGAAACTGTCGATATAGCCCCTTTTTTACAAAAAGGAAATAACACAATAGCATCTATAGTCTGGAATATGGGAACATTGGCTCCTGTAGCACAAATATCCAATCAGACGGGATTCGTCATTCAGGGCAACAGTGACAAAGAACAGGCCATAAATACCGACAATACATGGAAAGTAATACAAAATGAATCTTATTCACCATGCTCAACTGATAATGGTGAACGCCTGCAAGCCTATATGGTCATCGGGCCGGGCGACCGCATAGATGCATCCAAATATCCATGGGGATGGCAACAGGCCGGATATAACGATAAAGACTGGAACAATGCTGTTGCAGTAACATCACCATCTCCTTATGGTATCGGTACTGATAACCTGTGGCAACTTACCCCCCGCAACATTCCCCTGATGGAAGAAAGCATGCAGCGCATGCAGAAAATAAGAAAGACGGACGGAGTGTCTGTGACTGATAAATTCCTGCAAGGTACAAATCCGCTTAAAGTACCTGCAAATTCGAAAGTATCCATCCTCATCGATCAGGAAGTGAATACTACAGCATATCCTATACTCTCCGTTACCGGAGGTAAGGGCTCGTCCATACAGTTAACTTATACGGAAGCATTATTGGACAAGAATTTACAGAAAGGAGACCGCAATAAAATAGAAGGACTATCCGTGATTGGCAATTATGACATCTTTCTGCCTGACGGGGGAACCGACAGACAGTTCAGCACATTATGGCTGCGCACCTACCGTTACATACAGATAGACATCACTACAGCGGACGAAGCTTTAACTATCAATGACCTGTATGCTTACTTTACAGGTTACCCATTTGCACAAAAAGCCCAATTCGCATCTGACGACAAATCGCTACAGGATATATGGGATATAGGTTGGCGCACGGCACGTCTTTGCGCCGGGGAAACTTATTACGACTGCCCGTATTACGAACAATTGCAATATCCGGGAGACACCCGTATCCAGGCTTTGATTTCACTTTATGTTGCAGGTGATGATCGCCTGATGCGTAAAGCGATACTCGATTTCTACAATTCCAGAGTTCCTAACGGACTGACACAGGGACGTTATCCGAGCAGCCGACTACAAGTAATACCTCCATACTCACTCTATTGGGTATCCATGATTTATGATTACTGGATGTACAGGCAGGACGATGCCTTTGTTGCACAGTTCCTCCCGGCGATAGATGCAGTTTTCGGTTGGTATGAAAGTAATATGGATAAAGAGAAAGGAATGCTGGGCCCGATGGCATGGTGGAACTTTACCGATTACACCGACAGATTCCGCAATGGAGTACCTCCGGGTGCCGACGACGGCAATTCCTCCGTTATTACGTTACATCTGGCTTATACTCTCAATCAGGCAGCACAACTTTACAAGCATTTTGGAAAAGAATGCGAAGCTGACCAATATACTAATCTGGCGACAAAATTAACTAAGGCAACATATAACCTCTGCTTCGATAAAACCCGGAACGAGATGGCCGACACTCCGGAGAAAAAATCATTCAGCCAGCATGCAGGAATAATGGCAGTCCTTAGCAATACTATTCCAGATAGCGAGAAAGAAGGGATAATGAGAAAAGTTGTAGGCGACACAAGCCTGATACCTGTTACTTTTTACTACAGGTTTTATCTGACCCAGGCATTGAAAGTATCGGGACTTGGCGACCTGTATTATCCGTCTCTCGACTATTGGCGCGATATGATAAAGATAGGACTGACTACCTTTGCTGAAAAACCGGAGCCGGCACGATCCGACTGTCATGCATGGAGTGCAAGCCCGCTTTATGACTATTTCGCTATCATCTGCGGTATATCTTCTGCATCTCCTAACTATAAAATGGTGAAGATAGAACCATCTCTGGGCGGACTCAAAGAAGTTTCAAGCTCTACTCCTCACCCGCAAGGAGAAATAAAAGTAGTTCTGAAAAGACAAGGGACAAAAGGTATCATCGGAACAGTGGAGATCCCTTCCGGTATTGGGGGTACATTTGTTTGGAATGGACAGACCATTCAGTTAAATGGGGGGATGCAAAAGATTGATTTAAAATAGACTCTTTCTATAGTAAGTATTATTCAGCGTAATGCCTTTAGTCAAAGCAACTATTTTTGACTAAAGGCATTTTTCATTTATAACTTTATCTATATTATTAGAGCCGGAAACCTTTAGTTGTCAGCTTAGAGTTCTTTGAAGTCTTGAAATGGCTCTCTCCCTCAATCCCCCAATGGGGACTTACAGAGAGAGTAAAAAGTAATAAGTAAAAAAGTGTAACCTTTGTTACCTTTTGCGCCTTAGCGTCTCTGCGTGAAATATTGTTGACTGCTAACTGTTGACTGTTGACTGTAAAAGCTGTTGACTGTTTACTGATATTTCTGTTACCTTTGTTACTTTTTTATTTAATCCTAATGCATGAAGGAATCGCACGGAGTTTTATAACCCTACATCATCAGTACATTAACTCCTGCAACTTTGGCAAGCCTTTTGCTGTAAATAAAATACATAATTAGACAAAGGCAGATCAAGCGATAAGGATTTGCCGTATATCTTTTTATAATAAACTGTGAATAAAATAGATACTAAAATATGAAAGAGGAATTTACCGAAAAAGAGTTTGATAACGGACAGTCTGCAGAGGCTGATAATATGACAAATAATCAGCCTGAAGAAACGGCAGAAGCAGAAACAAGTGACAATCTGACTGACTGGGAGGCCAAATATAATGAATTGAACGATTCATATTTGCGCCTGAATGCAGAATTCGATAATTACCGTAAACGTACCTTGAAGGAAAAGGCTGAATTATTGAAATCAGGCAGTGAACGCGTATTAATTGACATAATATCCGTTGTGGATGACTTTGAGCGTGCTTTGGAAAATGTATCCAAAACAGAAGATATAGAAGCAGTGAAAGAAGGAGTAGATCTGATTTACAGTAAATTTATCACCTTCCTGACAAGACACGGTGTAAAAGAAATAGAAACAATCGGGCACACTTTCGATACCGACAAACATGAAGCTATTACAACCGTTCCTGCACAGTCGGAAGATGATAAGGACAAGATTGTAGACAGTGTTCAGAGAGGATACACGCTGGATGATAAAGTTATCCGTTATCCGAAAGTAATCGTTGCAAAATAAAAAAGAAGGCATTCCAATGGCAACCACAACAAAAAGAGACTATTACGAAGTACTGGAAGTTACCAAGACCGCAACTTTCGAAGAGATAAAAAAAGCTTACCGCAAAAAAGCAATTCAGTTCCATCCCGATAAAAATCCGGGCAACAGCGAGGCTGAAGAAAAGTTTAAGGAAGCGGCAGAAGCGTATGAGATACTAAGCGACGAGCAAAAACGTGCCAAATACGACAGATACGGGCATGAAGCTCCGGGCGGATTCGGCGGACATTCGGGCGGATTCTCCATGGATGACATTTTCTCTCAGTTCGGCGATATCTTCGGAGGTCATTTTGGTGGAGGTTTTGGAGGCTTTGGAGGACAACGAGGTCCAAGGCAAAACCGTGGTTCGGATTTGCGCGTAAAAGTTAAACTGACATTAAAAGATATAGCCCAGGGGGTTGAGAAAAAAATAAAGGTAAACAAATTCGTTGCCTGCTCACATTGTAGAGGCACAGGTGCAGATGGTGGCACAGCATACGAAACCTGCCCTACCTGTAAAGGTTCGGGAGTAGTAACCCGTGTAATGAACACCATTCTGGGACAGATGCAAACACAAACGACTTGCCCTACCTGTAACGGAGAGGGTAAAAGTATTACCAAAAAGTGTAATCATTGCGCAGGAGAAGGTATTGTTCGCGAAGAAGAAGTAATCTCCATCAATATACCGGCCGGAGTTGCCGAAGGAATGCAACTCTCGATGAGTGGCAAAGGAAACGCAGCGCGTCACGGTGGTGTAAACGGTGACTTACTGATCCTTGTAGAAGAAGAGCAACATCCGGAACTGTTCCGAGACGACAACGATGTTGTTTATAACCTATTGCTATCCGTGTCTACTGCCGCATTAGGAGGTAATGTAGTAGTACCGACAATAGACGGAAAAGTAAAAGTGACGATAGAGCCGGGAACACAGCCCGGTAAAGTGCTTCGCCTGAAAAATAAAGGATTACCGAGCATCAACAGGTATGGCACAGGAGACCTGCTTATAAACATAAGCATATATATCCCTGAAAACCTTAGTGATAGTGAGAAATCGACATTAAGCGGACTCGAAAACTCTCCAAATTTTCAGCCTAGCAAATCAGTAAAAGAGAAGATATTCAATCATTTCAGAAAGATGTTCGATTGATAAAAAATCTGAAAGCAGTCGATAAGAGATTGCTTTTTTGTTGGTAATATCCTGTAAAACTATAACTTTGAGAATCTAAATACGGGAGATCATGAAAATAAAGGAAATCTTACATACCATAGAACAACTCGCCCCGATACCATTGCAAGAAAGCTTTGATAACAGCGGTATCCAGATCGGAGATGTAAATCAGGAGGCCAAAGGTGCCGTAGTATGCATTGATGTAACTGAAGCTGTAATGGATGAAGCCATCGCTCTAGGCTGTAATCTTATTATCTCACACCACCCCCTCGCCTTCCGCAGTTTCAAATCGCTGACAGGAAAAAATTATGTAGAACGTTGTATGATAAAAGCCTGCAAGCACGATATCGTAGTCTACGCGGCACATACCAATCTGGACAATGCTGCACAGGGGATCAACCATTATCTGGCAGAAATGCTTAACCTGCAACACGTACGGATTCTCGATCCTCAGAAGGGCAAGTTACTCAAACTGGTGACTTTCGTACCTCATTCGCATGCCGAACTGGTACGCAATACTTTATTTAATGTAGGGGCAGGAAATATAGGGAATTACGATTCATGCAGTTATAATGTATCAGGAGAAGGAACTTTCAAGGCGGGAGAAAATACAAATCCCTTTACCGGAGAAATAGGAGAACTGCATACCGAGCCGGAAGTAAGAATTGAAATAATCCTTCCCATATATAAGCAATCGGAAGTAAAACGCGCACTGATAGCAGTGCACCCGTATGAAGAGCCTGCATATGATTTCTATTTATTAGAGAATACATGGTCGCAGGCAGGAAGCGGGATAGTAGGCACATTGCCCGAAGAGACAGAAGAGGAAGATTTCCTTTACCTGTTGAAAGATACATTCCACCTAAAGACAATACAGCATTCCGCCTTAAGAGGGAAGCCTGTAAGAGATATAGCCATCTGTAGCGGAAGCGGATCGTTCCTGATACCGAAAGCGATATCGTATAGTGCCGATGTATTTATTACAGGTGAGGCTAAGTATAACGATTATTATGATGTGGAAGATAAGATTCTGCTGGCAACAGTAGGACACTACGAATCCGAAATTTTCACAAAGAATATATTTTTCGATATTATCTCAAAAAAATATCCTACCTTTGCGGTATATATGTCAGGATTTGATGTAAATCCTGTGAACTATTTGTAAATGAGCGGTGATATACTCCTGCTATTTACGGATGATGTAGTAAGAGAATAGCCGGATGCTGTTTGATTACTGCATTTTTTTATGATAATGATAATGATAATCATCATCAATTATAACTTATATATTATATAAACCTATGGCTAAAAAGCAAGAAAAAGAGATCACTGTAGAGGAAAAGCTAAAGACGCTTTATGCCCTGCAACAGAAATTATCCGAAATAGATAATATAAAGATCCTTCGCGGTGAACTTCCGTTGGAAGTAGCAGACCTCGAAGATGAAATCATCGGTCTGGAAACCCGTATCAAAAAATACGAGACTGAATTGAAAGAAACAGAGACCGCAGTTTCTTTTCAAAAGCAAAAAGCAAAAGACAGCACGCTGAAGATTGAAAAATACAAAGAGCAATTGGACAATGTGCGTAATAACCGCGAATTTGACCACCTGAGCAAAGAAATCGAATTTGAAACACTGGAAATCGAATTATCAGAAAAACGCATTCGTGAATTTACTCAGGATTCCAAGAATCTGACAGAGCAGGTAGAAAAGAGCAAAACTTTCCTACAGGAGCGCTCTGCCGATCTGGGACAGAAGAAAGAAGAACTTGACAATATCGTATCCGAGACTAAACAACAGGAAGAACAACTCCGTGAAGAGGTTAAGGAAATAGAGACAGAAGTTGAACCTCGCCTGTTGCAAGCATTCAAGCGTATTCGTAAAAGTGCACGCAACGGTCTGGCTGTAGTATGTATCGAGCGTGGTGCTTGCGGAGGTTGTTTCAATAAAATACCACCTCAAAAACAAATGGATATTAAGATAGGTAAGAAAATCATCGTATGCGAATATTGCGGACGTATTATGATTGACCCTGAACTAATTGGAGCTGCGGAATAAATACAGGCTATTAAAAATAACTGATATAAACAAAAAATCGGAAAGGTTAAATGTAACTTTTCCGATTTTTTTTATCTATATATTGTGAACTTTGCTTTTTATATCGTGTTATATATTTTATAGTTCAAATTTTAAAACGGAAAACTTTTTATCAAAACAAAAATATTATATCATTAATAATCAATATATTGAATTTAATTTTGGAAAACTTTTATTTTTGTTTAAAAAATATTGTTACAAAATTTGTTTCATCTTTCTGAATTGAGTAATATTGTACTGTGAAAAATATCGCAGACTTTTCGTCATAAAACAAGGACTGAAATAATCTAAAAAATATAAGACAAATGGCACAAAAGGTTTATACTTTTGATGAGGCATACAACGCCGCATTAAATTATTTTAATGGTGATGAACTCGCTGCAAAAGTATGGGTAAATAAGTATGCATTAAAAGATGCTGCAGGTAATATCTATGAGCAATCGCCTGAAGACATGCACTGGCGCTTGGCGAATGAGATTGGACGCATAGAGGCTAAATATGAAAAGGGTTTGACAAATAAAGAATTGTATGATCTCTTCGATCATTTCAAATACATCGTACCTCAGGGCAGCCCTATGACCGGTATCGGGAATGACTTTCAGATAGCTTCTTTATCAAACTGCTTTGTGATAGGCTTGAACGGCCCTTCGGACTCTTACGGAGCTATCATCCGTATCGATGAAGAGCAGGTGCAACTGATGAAACGCCGTGGAGGTGTAGGCCATGACTTGTCACATATCCGCCCAAAAGGTTCTCCTGTAAAAAACTCGGCTTTGACCTCTACCGGACTAGTGCCATTTATGGAAAGGTATTCAAACTCGACCCGTGAAGTTGCTCAGGATGGACGCCGTGGTGCCCTTATGTTGAGCGTATCAATCAAGCACCCCGATTCGGAATCGTTTATAGATGCCAAAATGACCGAAGGAAAGGTTACAGGAGCAAACGTTTCGGTAAGGATAGATGATGCTTTCATGCAGGCCGTTGTAGACGGATCTAAATATACACAGCAATATCCTATCGACTCATCGAATCCGACTACAATAAAAGATATTCAGGCTACGGAACTTTGGAGAAAAATAGTACATAATGCATGGAAATCAGCCGAGCCGGGAGTTCTTTTCTGGGATACTATTATTAAAGAGTCTGTCCCTGACTGTTATGCAGACCTCGGGTTCAAAACTATTTCGACTAATCCTTGCGGCGAAATACCTCTTTGTCCGTACGACAGTTGCCGCCTCTTAGCTATCAATCTATATTCATATGTGGTGAACCCGTTCAAAGACAATGCCTACTTCGACTTCGAACTATTTTCGAAACACGTTGGACTGGCTCAACGTATTATGGATGATATCATTGACCTCGAAACCGAAAAGATCGACAAAATATTACAGAAAATAGATGACGATCCGGAAACAGACGAAGTAAGATGGCCTGAAAGACATCTTTGGGAGAAAATCCGCACAAAAACCCTTCAGGGACGTCGTACCGGAGTAGGTATCACAGCCGAAGGTGATATGATTGCTGCTATGGGACTCCGCTATGGCACAGAAGAAGCGACTGCTTTTGCTGAAGAAGTGCACCGTGTTCTGGCTGTTGCAGCCTATCGTTCATCTGTAGAACTGGCTAAAGAGCGCGGAGCATTTGAGATATTTGATTTCAAACGTGAAAAAGAAAATCCGTTTATCAACCGTTTGGCAGAAGTTGATCCACAGCTAATCAAAGACATGGAGAAACACGGACGCCGTAATATAGCCTGCCTTACAGTTGCTCCAACCGGAACCACCAGCTTGATGACACAGTCTACATCAGGTATTGAGCCGGTATTTATGCCGGTATATAAACGTCGTCGTAAAGTAAATCCGAATGATAAGGATGTACGTGTTGATTTCGTTGACGAAAATGGCGACTCATGGGAAGAATACATCGTATTCCATCATAAGTTTGTAACATGGATGGAAAGCAAGGGCTATCCTACATCTAAAAAATATACGAATGAAGAGGTGGAGACTATGGTAGCTGAATCGCCGTATTATAAAGCAACCTCAAACGATGTTGACTGGCTGCAAAAGGTGAAAATGCAAGGCCGTATTCAAAGATGGGTCGATCACTCCATTAGTGTAACGATAAATCTTCCATCCGATGTATCGGAAGACCTTGTAAACGATTTATATATCGAAGCATGGAAAAGTGGATGTAAGGGTTGTACCGTTTACCGTGACGGTTCGCGCGCCGGAGTATTGGTTGCTGCTGACAATAAAAAACAAGCAGAAGAGAATTGTGAAGACTGCTACGAACGTCCGGAAATCCTTCAGGAGCGCCCTCGTGAACTTGCCGCTGATGTTATCAAATTCCAGAACAATAAAGAAAAATGGATTGCGTTCATCGGGTTACACAACGGACGTCCATACGAGATATTCACCGGATTGTCGGATGATGATGAAGGTCTGATGCTACCTAAGAATATTAATCACGGAACCATTATCAAGACATTAAATGATGAAGGAAGCCGTTCTTATGACTTTCAGTTCAAGAATAAGAGAGGATACAAAACCACAATCGAGGGATTGAACGGCAAATTCAACCCTGAGTTTTGGAACTATGCCAAACTTATTTCCGGTGTACTTCGTTATGGTATGCCTATCGATCAGGTTGTGAAACTGGTACAAGGACTGGAACTGAACAGCGAAACAATCAACACATGGAAAAATGGAGTTGAACGTGCCCTCAAGAAATACCTGCCTAGCGAAACCGAAGCTAAAGGCCAGAAATGCCCTGTGTGCGGACTGGAAACTTTAGTATATCAGGAAGGCTGTATGAAATGTACAAACTGTGGTGCATCCAAATGTGGATAAGCAACTCATATGAGATATAACAAAATGCCCTGTTCTCTGAGAGAGCGGGGTATTTTTATATGACGACTCTCCAATACCTTTGAAGGATTTACTATTCGAATCTTAATGATTTAGCCGGATAGATCTTGGCTATCAGATAAGATGGCCCTATCATGGCTACGATGGAAAGGATCAATGTACCGGTATTAATCAATAAGATATATAAGATATTGATATCTACCGGCATTTCGGAGACATAGTATGTCTCAGGATCCAGCTTTATCAGGCCGAAATTCTTCTGAATCACCAATATTGCAATAGCAATAATATTTCCCCAGAACATACCTTTCAGAATGAGGAATGAGGAAACATACAGAAAAGTCTTGCGAATGCTTAGATTACGTGCGCCGAGGGTTTTCAGCATACCTATCATATTAGTCCGCTCAAGGATTATAATAAGCAATCCCGATATCATGGTAAAAACTGATATAGCAAACATAAGTATAATGATAACCACGACATTCATATCCAGCAGTTCGAGCCAGTTGAATATCATCGGATTCAATTCCTTGATAGAGCGGGTAAGGAAAGTATTGTCTTTGTGGTCGCGATAGGTCATCATATCTACAAATACACGCTGTTGGATTTCATCCAGCCTATCGTAATCATTTACAAGCAGTTCTATACCACTAACCTCATCATCATCCCAGTCATTCAGCCTTTTGATAAGATTAATATCCGTTACTACAAACAGTTTATCGTAGTCTTCGAAGTTTGTACTATATATACCAGTTATGTAGAACTTGCGGAAACGGACATTCTCCCCTACGAAATAGCAAAGGAAACTGTCTCCGGTCTTCAGATTTAACCTGCTTGCAATATTCTTGGACAGAATTGCCTGATTGGCATGGGCCGTATCATCCGGATTGATTACCGTACCGGCAATCATATTTTGTTTAAAGAAATCCCAATCATAATCTGTACCGACTCCTTTCAAAACCACACCCTGAAAGGAACTATCAGTCTTAATTATACCCGGCTTTGTGGCAAAGACCTCCACATGTTTAACCCCTTCTGTACTTTCAAGCTGACTTATCAGGTCAGGGCTGACGCATACGGGCTGCGTTTCATAAGTACTGTTATTTGCCAGGTTGGTGATTTGTATATGGGAACCAAAGCCAACAACTTTGTTGCGCACTTCTTTTTTGAAACCCACAACGATAGATAGAGCCAGTATCATAGCCGCCAAACCTATTGCCACTCCGGCAACAGCGATTTTAATGGCAGGAGATGAAGCCCGCTTCTCCCCTTTTTCTCCATTAAAATGGATACGTTTTGCTATAAATAGTTCTAAATTCAAAATCAGTTATCAGTCAACAGTTATCAGTTATCAGCAAGAACCACTTATAACTTATAACTCATAATTCATAATTAAAATAAGAATCCCTGCTCGCTTTCCCTTTTCCGACCCAAATGCTTGTAGGCTAGCTCGGTGACTTCACGCCCGCGGGGTGTACGTTTCATAAATCCTTCTTTGATAAGGAACGGCTCATAGACCTCTTCTATTGTACCACCATCTTCACCTAAAGCCGTTGCAATAGTAGAGATACCGACAGGCCCTCCCTTAAATTTATCGATAAGAATCAGAAGAATCTTGTTATCTATCTCATCCAATCCGTATTTGTCTATATTAAGAGCTTCCAGCGAATAGGCCGCAATGGCTTTATCTATCTTGCCGGAACCTTTTACCTGCGCAAAATCGCGTACCCGGCGCAACAACGCGTTCGCGATACGGGGAGTGCCCCTGCTGCGGGAAGCTATCTCTACCGCGGCTTCTTTAGAGGTAGGGACATCAAGTATATTAGCCGAACGCAGAATAATATTCGTCAGTGTCTCTATATCGTAATACTCCAGATGCATATTGATACCGAAACGGGCGCGCAACGGACTTGTAAGCAAACCGCTCCGCGTAGTGGCACCAATAAGTGTAAACGGATTCAGATCTATTTGTATAGAGCGCGCGCTAGGACCTTTATCTATCATAATATCGATACGGTAGTCTTCCATCGCGCTATAGAGGTATTCTTCCACAACAGGCGATAAACGGTGTATCTCGTCTATAAAAAGTACGTCGTTTGGCTCAAGAGAAGTCAGTAGTCCTGCTAAATCTCCGGGTTTATCCAATACAGGGCCCGAAGTTATTTTAAACCCCACTCCCAACTCATTTGCTATGATATTCGAGAGTGTGGTCTTACCTAGTCCGGGCGGACCATGCAAGAGGGTATGATCCAGTGATTCTCCCCGCATTTTGGCTGCTGTGACAAAAACCTGCAAATTCTCCACTACCTTGCTTTGTCCACTGAAACTATTAAAGGTAAGTGGGCGCAAGGCATTTTCAAACTCCTTTTCGCTGTCGTTTATATTTCCTCGGTGTATGTCGAATGTTTCTTCCATATGTTCGGATGCAAATTTACATCAATATATTTAATTTACACACACTTTTCAGTTAACAGTTAACAATCCATAGCTTGTAAAAACTTCGCGCCTTTGCGTCTTTGCGTGAAATAAAATAGAGTATCTTGTAACCCCTAACTGTTAAAAGGTAACAAAGGTAACAGATATATCAGTTAACAGTTAGCAGTCAACAATATTTCACGCAGAGACGCTAAGGCGCAAAAGGTAACAAAGGTTACACTTTTTTACTTATTACTTTTTACCCTCTCTGTAAGTCCCCATTGGGGGATTGAGGGGGGCCATTTCAATATTTCAAAGAACTAATAGCTATAAGCGGAGGCTGACAGCTATACATAGATAAACTTTTACAAAAAAACAAAAGAGACAGATATTATTATGGGATATAACCATAATATATTTCCTTTGCATTTCCAATTCATTATAAATGAACAATTATGTTAGATAAATTACAGTATTGGGATGAAGAACTTTTTCTATTCCTTAATAGCAAACATGCTGACTGGCTCGACTCTATCATGCTCTTTCTCAGTTCCTACACAAACTGGTTTTTGGCCTGTCTAGCCATGTCCGCCCTTATCTACTTCAAAGCGGACGTATGGAAGAAAACAGGAGTATTCTTTTTTCTCCTATCCACCGGAGCCAGTGCGTTGCTTACAAACATAATAAAACTGATTATAGAACGGCCCCGCCCGATACATAACGAATTGTGGGAGGGCACAATTCACGCAATAGAAAAGTATAGCAGTAGTTTTAGTTTCTTTTCGTCCCATTCGGCTACCACTTTTACGATGGCTGTATTTTTCCTGCTCTTCTTCCGAAAGAAAAGACTCTATGGTTATATTGCCGTTTTATGGGCAGCGGTGGTTGCATATAGCCGGATTTACGTGGCCAAACATTACCCGTTCGACGTAATGATAGGAATTATATTCGGAATAATGACAGGAATAGCAGGTTACATACTTTTCCAAAGGTTCAAAAAGAAAAAGGAACTATTAAAGCCCTAGCCACTTCCCTGCTTTCTTTCTCTCCAGAAGCGAATATACTTTCAGGCAAAAAGGAAACGCCCTGCCGATGGGATACAATAAACGAAATAAGATGGATGGATAAACATTCTTCTTCCCTTTCTCAATACCTTTTATATACTTCCTTGCAACTGTCTTCGCATCTTGCACAGGAAAGGGAAGAGGTGTACCTTCTTCACCTGTAGCCTTATCAAAAAAGGCAGTGCGGGTAGCTACGGGATAAACCGCAGTCAATTGGAGGTTATCCGCTTTCTCATACCTGTAGGTCTGTACAAAATGATGTAGCGCGGCCTTTGTGGAACAATAGAGCGAATAGGCCGGTAAGGAAACTAATCCCGCCCCTGAAATAGTACAGGCAAAAGCTACGGGCCTGTTCTTATTAATAGCAACGAGTTTTTCCAATGAATAAACCGGAGAGAATACATTCAGATCGTAGATTTTTCTGATATGCTGCCAATCGGGAGCTTCCAGCCTTTCGAGATATGCAAACCCTGCATTGGCTATAAAAATATCAATATGTCCGAATATCTGCTGTGCATAACTAAAAACCTTATCTATACCTTCTGAAGAGCTGACATCGGCAGAAAATGGATATACTACACCTTCTGCCCCGGATATATTATCTATATGACGGGCTACAGCAAGAATCTTCACTCCGTTGTAAGAAGCAAGAATATCAAGCATCTCTCTGCCTATACCGGAAGAAGCTCCTGTGAGTATGATATATTTGCCTCTGAGGTTCATAAGGTCAGGTCCTTATTTTGTCAAAACCTTCACCGTAAACACCCCGTACCGTACTTTGGGATATAAATGCTTTCTCATCTATGCTCTTTATCAGGCGGAACATTTCAACAGCCTCAGTTCTTTTAGCCAGTACAATAATCACTTTGGTCGGTTTCTTCGAATACCAGCCTGTGCCATCCAAAACCGTGCATCCTCTATTCAGTTCCTGATTTATCGCAGTAGCTATTATTTCGTATTTTTCAGAAAAGATGAGCACCTGCACCGACTGGCGGAAACCATTGATAACCATATCGATGCAATACGTCATTACACCCATTACGATCAGGGCATATACGATCTTCTGGTAATCGTAAAATAGAAAGTATGAAGAAGAGATGATAATAAAGTCGCAAAGGAGCATCCCCCGGCCAAAAGCAATATTCTTATACTTATTTATCAGTGCCACTACAATGTCTGTCCCCCCGGTGCTACCGTTGGCACTGAAAACAAGGCCTATACCCGTTCCGCACATCATTCCCCCTATTACTCCCGACAGAAGAGGCTCATTTTTGACAATAGGTTCGGTTATGTATGTCTGGCAAAGAGTAAGCAGGAATGTAAGCACAATAACTCCATAAATGGTCTTTATCATAAACTTGAAGCCTAAAAGCTTCAAGGCTACCAATAACAGGGCACAGTTTGTAAAGAAATAAGTATACTGAAGCGGTATTCCCGATGCATATTCCACAAGAAGGGCTATACCTGTAAGCCCCCCTGTGACAATCCCGACCGGTTTTATAAATCCGATAAGCCCAACAGCATAAAGCGCAAGGCCAAAGAATATAGATACATAATCTTTCCAGTAAAACTCTTTCAAATATCTTTTCGGCATAGCTTCTAAGGTCACGGACCTATTTATTATTTTATTAAGTTTAAATACAACAAGTAATTAGACTAAAAAAACATATCATAAAATGCTTTCTTCTACTTATATTTCTGAAAGCATTCACATGTCTTTACAACACAACGTTAATCATTTTCTTAGGTACAAAAATGATTTTCTTAGGAGTTTTACCCTCAAGCCATTTTTTTGCAAGTTCATGCTTCAATACGGTTTCTTCTACATCAGCCTGAACCGCGTCGGCCGGGAATTCTATATCGAAACGTACTTTACCATTGAACGCCACCCCATAACGGAACGAATCTTCGGCCAGATATTCTTCTTTAAATGCCGGCCATTCGGCATCGAAGATAGTAGTTGTGTTACCTAAAGCACGCCAAAGTTCCTCCGCAACAAACGGCGCAAATGGCGCAAGAACGACAAGAAACTCTTGTAAAACCGCTCTCTTGCTACATTTAGCGGCAGTCAGTTCATTTACACAGATCATAAAGGCGGCAACAGATGTATTGAATGAGAATGTCTCTATATCGCCCGAAACTTTCTTTATCAGCTTATGCAATGATTTTAATTCTTCCTTTGTCGGTTCCCCGTCCGTTACCACAAAATCATCTCCTTTGTAGAACAGGCTCCATGTTTTGCGCAAGAAACGGTGCACTCCGTCAATACCGTTTGTATCCCAAGGTTTGGATTGCTCTAACGGGCCTAAAAACATCTCATACATGCGAAGGGTATCTGCACCATATTTTTCAGCAATATCATCCGGATTAACGACATTATGATATGATTTGGACATCTTCTCTACGGCCCAGCCACAGATATATTTGCCATCCTCGAGAATGAACTCTGCAGTTTCATATTCCGGCCTCCATTTTTTGAATGCTTCCAAATCTAAGATATCATTACTAACGATGTTGACATCTACATGAAGTTCCTGTACTTCATACTGATCTTTCAGATTATAGGACACAAATTTATTTGTCCCGTTTATACGATAAACATAGTTGCTACGTCCCTGTATCATTCCCTGATTGATAAGCTTTTTGAACGGCTCTTCTTCACACGAAACTTCTATATCATATAAGAACTTATCCCAGAAACGGCTGTATATAAGGTGGCCTGTAGCATGCTCGGTTCCCCCGATATACAAGTCGACATTGCGCCAGTATTCATCTTTTTCTTTCGATACCAATTCCTTCGCATTATATGGGTCCATATATTGCAGATAATAGGCGGACGAACCGGCAAAGCCCGGCATGGTATTCAACTCAAGCGGGAATATAGTCTTATTATCTATTTTCGATGTTTCTACCACCACATTGTTTACTGTATCCCAAGCCCATTTTGTAGCGCGTCCTAACGGTGGTTCACCCGTTTCGGTCGGCAGATACTTATCCACTTCCGGCAATTCCAAAGGCAACTTATCTATTGGAAGCATGTACGGCAAGCCGTTTTTATAATAAACAGGGAATGGTTCCCCCCAATAACGCTGACGTGAGAAAATAGCATCGCGTAAACGATAATTTACTTTTATACGTCCCAGCTTATGTTCTTTGATATATTCACGGGCTTTTTCGATAGCATCTTTTACTGTCAGGCCATCCAGGAAACCGGAATTCATCATGATACCCTCTTTGGCATCGAAACTTTCTTCCGATACATCACAACCTTCTATCAACGGAATGATAGGTAATCCAAAATGCTTCGCAAAAGCATGGTCACGGCTATCGTGTCCGGGTACTGCCATAATAGCGCCCGTTCCGTATCCGGCAAGTACATAATCCGATATCCAGATAGGAATTTCTTTGCCGTTCAGCGGATTTATAGCATATGATCCAGTAAATACGCCGGATACCTTTTTATCCATCAGGCGGTCACGTTCTGTACGGCGTTT